>MDSZ01120864.1_pt1 | contig 15315 bp, 12 predicted proteins | sample 811201 | NCBI WGS metagenome assembly MDSZ01 (sample SAMN05326647, study PRJNA326480) | marine metagenome | isolation source: seawater | place: Indian Ocean: North | collected 2010
AATAGTATCACGAATTTCCATTAATTCATTATAACATTTTTGATTATGTGCACAACTTCGTAGATGATTATCGGGTTTAATTAGCGACTCTATGAATATCGCTTTAGCACGATTCCACTTCTCTAAATGTGATTCATCTTCGACAATTGTATTTTGATCTTTCATTAATTTAAATCAAATTGTATTATATAGTAGATATAATATTTCTATTATATCATATTTTTCTTATCAATCTGTGATTTATGTGACACTTTTTTGATTGGATTACCAGCAAATGTTTTATATTTTCTTTCGTAATCCCATTCTTTAAGTGTTTCTAATATCAAAGATTTCAGTTCCTGTCTATCTTTTTCCCTCATTTTCTCTTAAATAATTGTTCAACAAATAGAACCAAATACCAAATAATAACATTATAGTTAATATTCTAATATTTTCCCAATTAATAACAATCACAACAAAATAGCACCAATTACTAATCCTTTAGCAAATGAAATACAAAGCATTTGATAGTCTGTTAAATTAAATTTCTTCTGGAATTTAGAAACGAGATTTCTATCCCATGCGACAATCTTGTCAAATACTGCCTGTGTCTTATCGGGTAATCCCATTTTTCTGAAAAAGTGAAAAAACTATTTATTTGACTTTTTCAAAAATACAGAAAACTTAAAAATCAAGGTTTATAAGTTAATCCAGATTCTTCATATTCAGCATATACTATAGGTATTGATCTAGAATCTACTCCTTCGATGACGAATCCCCAGTTTGCTTCGCAGTGTTGGAATTGTTGGTAACATATCCTGCTACAAATAATGTCAATGAGAGTACCGTCGCTAGAGAATACATACTGCAAGTTAATTTTGAAATCAGCACTTGGTCTTCCTATTGATTGGTAAATATCTTTTATTATATAATCACTCTGGTCGGATGTCAACAAATTGTAACGATCAAACCCAAACAGATGTCTCTTCACACCCTGATAGAATGATGGTTTGATCTTCTTCTCAAACAACTCTGGACCAGTCACGAGTTTGAAATCTCTCGTCTCATACTCTTTCATACCACTAATGACTCGTGGGTATTTCAAATCCATATCATATATCACCTTGTCGGGACAGATAGTTAACCGACCACCTACCATCCTCTTATTTCTTGTGCTATACTCATTCAATTCTGATAACAGTGAACTATTGAATGATGATAGATCATATTTCTTGGCAACAACAGTAACACCATTTGCTATACCATACTGGTCTTGGGTCATACCAACCAAACGTGCACCACTTGGTCCCTGTTCATTGACTGCTACAATATTTTCTATTTTCTCCCATACATCATTCAAGTGTTTTGTCTCTGTTCCCTTAATATAATGTGATTTCTCTCTGCGTAGTATATCATATGAAAGATCGAACTTACTAACGTATGATTTTATTGCATTTTCATTTGTATGGATGATACCAAGTACCTTGAACTCATTTTTAATTGCGTCTCTAGACTTAATTACATACTGCCAATCAAGCACTTTGTTCAAATGCTGCTTGGTGACAGTAGATATTGTAGTAGGATTGTACTGTGGATCAACCAATGGTGTATATAACCACGGCATTTCAGAATACTCATCCAACTCTGTTTGAGTTATGAGACTATATCTCTTATGAAATGTATAGGTGTCAGAGAATATCATTCGTTGGAATCTATAACTTGTCCTTGATCATTATACAATGCATAAAATATATACATCTCTGGATTAGAAGCAACTTCTGCTTGTGATGCAGGAAATGTATCATCAAGAAACTGTTGAATGTCACTCATCTCATCCAACACAGTAACATGCCATTCACCATTAACCAATTGGGTGTACATGTCTGCTGGAACAGTATCAGCATAAATTGCTTTTGATGCATTTATCTTATCAACATCACTACTATTACTCCATCCAGTAGTGCGAAGGAATAATACAGGTTGCTGTATCTTTGCAGCATACTTACCAATAGCAGTCTCTAGATCATATACTTGATAATTTGTACTAATAGTCATTATTCTTCTCCAAGATTATCAAATTCTTCTTGAGTATAGAGTTTAGTATAATCTATACCACCAGCAACAAACTCCTCTAGTTTTATTTTCTTCATAAATGTTCTCAATTCTGCAGTAACAATCTGTGAACTATCCTTGTACTTGTTACGTAATTCATTCATAGCAAGTAATCTAGTGTTCCAAATATCTGTTGCTCCTTCAGATGGATTTCCTGCCCACTGCTTATCATCATCTGCTTTAAGATATTCAACAGCATTACCATCAGCATCTTTACCATCAGGATATTCGGTACGATATGTTTTAGGATCAACTGGCCACTTCATAGTTTGAATCTCTTTAAAGAAATCAAGTGGTGTAGTAAATTCTTGTGGTTTCTTTATCAATAATGATCTTAACTCTGCTCTATATTTCTTCCACTCATCCTTCTCACCAGTATAACTATCTTCTATGTCAGGTAATACTCTCCAATCACATGCTTGTAAACATTGTTCTTTCTGTCTTATCTTCTTACCATAATTTTGATCAAAGAATAATAGTTCTTCATTGACCTTATTGGTCATCTGAATAGTTTCTACTTCCTCGATCCAATTTAATGTATCAAGAAACATGACGATGTTATTCCTCAACTCAAGTATTTCATCTTGACCTGGAGCAGTAAATTGATATGACTCGTAATAACTTGATTGAGTTTGGAAACTATACTTTAATTTCCTACGCTGTGCAAAGCATGTATTATCAGTATAGAATATAACTGTTTCTAATTCATCCTTACCAGGATCATGCCAATATGAACCAGCAACCTCTGTTAGAAACTTTTCTTTCATACCTTTTTTAAAGGTAAACTTTGGCACCTCATGTCTAACCACCTTATCATTTGTACTTGGTGGTGGAAGGAGAAACATCTTATCATGATATATTGCTATTTCATTGATGAAATCAATTTCAATAGTAGGTTTCTTTGCTGTTAGTACCATCTATCTTTCTCCAGATTTAATATACCATCCCGTCAATATGTATTTATCTTTGTCACCACATAGTAATCCACCTCTATGTGTATGTGTAAAACCACTTGGCCAAATAACTACAGTACCTTGTGTTGGTTTAATTCTTCTCTTTTGATATAGAAATTCAGTCTCTCCTCCATCTTCAATATCATTGAGATATATCATCCATACTATTTCTCGTTGGTGATAAGCATATGATCCATTCTCGTGATGCCATACATGATACCCACCACCAGGTTTTGTTCTTTGAAGTTTAATGTCTGTTGACATGAAACCCAACTTCGCTAATGTACTAAACTCATCAAGATAGTGTGTCATACATGATTTAAGAAACTGATTGGTTTGTGTAGTCCAACCAGAGTCAGTATAATTTACTAGAAATGCTTGATCTTCACGGTTATGCTTACCATTGTACATTTCTGAACCTTCCATGTACATTATGTCCTGACTTTGATCAGCAGTAGCTGGCATCACATCATTAATAAATGGATCTATCTTATCAGATAATTTCTGATCCAACATAGCATCACCAAATTTAATCATCCTATCACACCATGGTTTAGGTATAAAATTTGGCCATACTCCAATAAAATCATCGAAAGATGATTTAGTCATCTTATCATCCTTCATCAAATTGAGAGGACGATAAGGTGTCAATTTTTCTCCCATAATTAGAATGCTTTAATAATATATTTTACTTTGTGGAATTTGTTAAGTACCTCAACCTTTCTGTTAGGATGAAATGCTACATTAGGTGCAGGTAGTTTCGTACCCTTATTTAGGGTGAAAGTAGCAGTGTTTAATTCAATATTTACATCACTTTGAGTGAATGTAACTGGTCTAGTTGTAGCAGCAGCAGTACCAAGTCCTTTCTTATGTCCTGCACCACTTGTATTACCATAACCATAATCAGTTGTTGGATCTGTTAATGGATAATCAGACAAATAATGACTATGAGTAGCAATAGATGAATCTGTATCCTCAAATAATATAGGTGGTTCGTATGGTGATACTCTAAAACTAGACATAGATGTATCAATAGCAGCAACTACTTTAGCATTCCATACACTATATGGGAATGATTGACCTACAGAGTTTACAGTACTAGTACCTTGAGTACCTGTTGCTAATCCTCCTGCATTTATTGAATAAACTGCTTGTGTAGTCTCGGTATTTAATGTAACAAAGAATTCATCTGCAACAGAGTCACCTGGGTTTACCCACCATGTGTTTGCTCGTATAGTTGTGCCACCAGCATGTTTATTATGTTCATGAATTTGTGACATGAACGTATCTATTTCAGATTCAAGAGTTTCAATTTGACCACCACTACTCAACCATACCTTTTCCCATTCAGTTTCAAAGATTGGCATCAAATTGGTTAGATAGAGTAACCATGCATCTCTTTGGTTTTCTCTTACCCATCCATGACTATGAAAGTCTTTTGTGTGATAAATGTCATTATAATACATGTTACCACTGCCCCATGGATATGATTCTGCTGGGAATGCTACCCGACCTAATCTATCACCTAACCAGTTGTTAGCAGCACTCTCATTATTTTGGAAATTATATGGTATATAACCAAATAATGCTCTTTGATCCCACTCAATTACAGGATCACCACCAAAGGTATCTGAAATAGCAGAAACATAATAATGACTGTGTGATGGTACGTTTACCATTACATCAGACAATGGTCCAACTGTTGCAGTAACGTCACCAACAATAGTAAAATCTATATCTACAATAATATCCTCAAGTGTTACAGTTCTAACTGTACCAAAGTTGAAGAAGTCACTAGTTATACCTGATGATCCACCAATATCACCTTCTATTTGCTGATATGGGTTAGGATCACCTGCAGTTACATCCACATCATCAACATACCAATATCCACCAATACCACCTGCTTCTCTAGCATTAAATGTTTTAGTAGGATGTATTCCAGTATCTATTGGCAATATAGTTGATGCTCCTTTATTACCATCTACCTGACCAGGACCAACCATCCTTCTATTTCTATAGTCTGGTACTCTAAACTTACCACTATATGTTTTAGTAGTGTTATCCCACGCACCAAATGTAGATTGATCATCAGTTGGTTTAGCATAGTTATTCTTAATAACCCACCATAAATCAGGGAAGTCAGCAACATTATACTCTGAACCATCACAATCCAAATAACCAGGATACTTTGCATCTAACCTACCTTTAACAGTAGATCCTTTCAATTCACCATACTGTTTCATTGGATCTGAATCACTTGCATCAGTTGGATCTTTTAATATTGGTATAACTGTACCAATAGCATATCCATCCTCTTTACTCTGTCTAATAACACCTTGACCACCACCTGACATGTCAACAAATGCAGTCTTCTTACTATACCATGCTCCCTTAAGTTCTGGTGGTGGAGGAACAACAGCATAATTTGTAGCACCCCATGTAAATGGATTATTTGTACTACCAGTACCAACTGTTACAGATGTTGTTGATTGTCCTGATAAATTAGCAGCAGTTGTTATTTGTAATTGGAAAGAACTATTTTGTGTAGGATCAAATGTCACTGGTCCTGTTACAAATGTACCAAAGTCAACAGATATCTTTGCATCATTAGTAGCAGAGATAGTAATAGGTCTATTGATACCTGTTATTGGTACTATACTACTAACAACAATAGTATTTGGAGCAGTATTTGTTAAACTTGATGGTGGTGTGAAACTAGCATCAGTATCTGGTCCACTATTTGTAGTAATAGTCCATGGTATTATCTCTCTACTACCTACCTTGATGGTAGTAGAAACAACACCACTAAATGTAGCACTAGATCTATTTCTTATTTGTATCTTATCACCAAGCACGACTGATGCAGGGAATATTCCCCAACTAGACCATGAACCATCATGTTGTATTCTAACACCTGGTTCTGTACCAGTTGTAGCTATTAACTCAACATCAACTGATACATCAGTTCCAAGTCCAACAATACCTGCAGGAGGTTGTTGGTCAGATTCAATTAAGAAATCTTCTATTTGATCAACTTTATTAGAAAATATAAAACTATCAGGAGTAATTGATGGTAAATCACCTGTTTCAATTCTCCATATAACTCCTGTTCCACCAGTACCAATGTTAATTAAATTTTGAGTAGCAGTATTAGCATTTGCTGATGATCTCACCATCAACTGTATAAATTGACCATTAGTAATTTGAGGTTGAGTTGAAGAATCAACAAATGTTACCCCAGATAATACATTAAATCCATCAGAATTTGTAACAGTAGTATTAACACTTGCTATACCAATCTTCGCACCATTATCAGTAGATACTATTCCATAATCAGACATACCCTGAATCTGTACTACGTTACTGTAGATATCAGTATCTAATGGTTGATCTTCTAACCATATAAAATTTGGTGGTGGATCAGGATAATTTGGTGGTGGTACTTTAGTCTCAATAGTCCACTTCTCTACCCTTGTACCAACTCCAAGATTAACATAGTGACTTAACCCTCCAGTAGGGTTAGACTTTAATCTTACTTGTAACTGATCAGTATTTGATACTGCCCAACCACTTGGTATAGACCAAGCACCCCATGCAGTTTCACCTTGACTTACTCTCTTACGTCTTACTGCTACCTCACTAACAGTTGGATTTATCCATGATGATGTTAATGCTACTCCAACTTCTGTATCTGCAGTTAGACCAGCAACAGTAACAACAGTTTCTCCTACCCTATTACCATCACCATAAGTATAAAGAGTATCTGGATCTGCGTTCTCTAATGTTGTGAATGGAAATGCATTTGGAGCATAGTCTTCAGGAACTGTGCTAATATACCAAATAGTAGTTTGCAGACCAATTTGAACATTTACACTTAAAGTAGTATCCCACGCTGAAGGTGCCTTAAACCTAAAACGAACGGTCTGCCCCTCGCTGACATATACTGGTGAATTTCCAAATTGATACGTAGTCATTTCTTATCTATAGGTATCGTAGCTATTTATGGTTGCCATTCACGTACTTCCTGCCAATTATCACTATCATCAATATCAACCAATATTGGTTGACTTGCTCTAATCTCAACTGGTATATCAATATCTTGTATAATTACTGAATCTGTAGTGATTGTAACATCTGGTGATACAACTTCTTCTAGTGGATCACTATCATCTGATTGTGGTATAGTAATCAAATCTGGAGTAGTATCAATAATTACTTCGAATGTATGTGTATCAGTAGCACTTAAACCACCATTATTTGCTGTGCCAGATGCAATAACTTGCACAGTAGATGGTCCAAAATTATTCCAACCAACGTATGGTAGAACATTAAAATCATAATTACCATTAGTTGGAGAATGATTTGCTACAGTTTGTTGAGATTGACCACCATCAAGATAGTTAGTAATTACAACAAAAGTCATTACCTCACAATTTTGTGCCTGAACATTTACCTTACACTCATCATCATTGTATGTAATATAAGTACCACCAGTTATGTCAACTTCAGGTATTTGAATAACAGTTAATGTTACTTGTGTACTATGATTGGCAGTGTCACCTGCAGGTGTAGTTAATGAAACTGATGCTGTATATGTTGTGGTTGTGGTTGGAGATACTGATGTGTTAGAACTAAATGGTAAATTACCACCAATATTACTAATAGACATAACAGTAGCATCACCAGTGATATACCATGTTAGTGTTGCTGATCCACCTACAACAATTTGACTAGAACTTAATGATAAAAATGCTGTTGGTGGTGTATATGCAGTAATTGTTTGTGCTGCCTGTGATTGCTGACCACCTGGAGCATATGCATTTAATGTATATGTTGTAGTGTATCCTGGATACACAAGTACATTACCAGATCTTGTTTGATTATTAGAAGCACCCGAATTATCTACATTACCATAATTTGTTATATTTGCACTACTAAATGAAGGATTACCAGTTACTGACCATGATAACATCACAGGATTTGGATTTATGGTATAATTTTTATCAGCAGTAAGTGATACTGATGGTGGTGAATATGAACACCCTTGATTAGCAGTAGCATTAGGATTATAATTATTTGCGTTTGGATCAGTACACCCATATACTACGTTATTGGTGACAAATTGTACATTTGGCCAACTACCCTGCCACCAACCACTGCTACAATTAATGATCATATCATTCCAATCATTATCAGCACCAGCACCTTGTCTATCATCTAGTCCTAATGATTGTGGACTCAACACTCTTAAGGCACAATACCCAGGTCCACTACCAGAACATGTTACATTATATGTAGTAGCATCTGGTAAATTCCATGTACCACTACCACTATTAGGTCCAATAGTAATAGGACCCCAACTAATATAATTAGAATCTCCAGCAGATCTATACCAATTGAATGTTATCTGTGGCATTATATTTCCTGCACATCTCTCCAGGTACCATCACCATCAATTTCAACTTTGATTGGTTCGTTTGCTTTAATTTCAACTGGTACATCAATATCATCAATCAACAATGAATTCGATGTTACAACTGGTGATATTACTGGTTCCTCTTCTGGATCTAAATTATCTGATGGTGGAATAGTAATCAAATCAGGCATCATATCCTGATTTACAGGAATTACACCAGATTGAGCACTAGCACTAGTAACTCCATTACTTGCTGAAATTGTATATTGAACTGAATTTAATGCTTGACCATATCCTCCTGTACCATAATTACTCCAAGTAATTGTGTCTGTTACAGTACCAGTGGTATTCGCAGTAACAGTTATATCAGGTAATTCTTGAGTCTGAACATTATCAACAGTATAATACCTTGCTATAGTGACAGTATTAGCATTAGAACTACTATAATTTAATGTTACATTACTTCCATATGGCAGTGGATTTGGTGAAGCACTAATAGTAGCAGATGGTGGTGGTAAAACATTAAGAGTAACTTGAGCACTATCACTACCACCAGTTCCACTAACACTAATAGTATATGTGGTTGTAGATGTTGGATTTACTGTAGTATTTGAACTTAATGGCACCGACCCAATACCTTGGTTAATACTAGCAGAACTAGCATCCCCAGTTGTACTCCAGGTTAATGTTGCAGTACCTCCTTGAGGAATAGTCGTTGGTGATACAGACAGAGTAACATTGGGTGGAGCATAAACAGTTACAGTTGTAGTAGCAGAAGAACTGGTTCCACCATATCCATAAACAATTATACTATATGTTGTAGTTGTAGTAGGATAAACAACCTTGGAACCACTACTTACTGGTGATATATTATATCCTATTTGTGGTATTGTTCCAGATATAGCATTCGATGTACTCCATGACAATGTAGAAGATTGTCCTGATACTATTGCAGTTGGATTTCTAGAGAAAGAAACGGATGGTTGATTATATGTACAAGTGCCAGAAACAGTAGCATTAGGATTATAGTTGTTGGCATTTGGATCCATACAACCTTGATATATACACGAACCATCATTTATGACGGCACTTGAATCATAGTTATATGCTGATGGGTCGGTACATCCGTAATTATATGTACAAGATCCATCATCTTGTGTTGCACTAGGATTATAGTTATTTGCACTTGGGTTAGTACACCCATAGACTGGACAGTACCCACCACCTTGCCATTGATGCTGTCCATAAGCGTTAATAGCAGCAGTCTCTGGTCCAGAAGCATTGTAAATGAACATAAACACAGAAGTGTTGTATGAACTATTACCAGCATTTCCATTATTTTGAAACCCATTACTAGTTGAAGTAAATCCATCATACCAATAGACTGCACCAGCATATTCAGGATACCTTTTAAAGAAATACCAGTACCATGTTCCTATTTCATTAAAAACCCACGCAATAGGACGGTTACTTGGAGCACCTCCACCTGGAAACCAAAAAGTTCCATCAATACAGTTTTGACCGTACTGTAAGTAGTGACCAATTTGGAATGCCATGGTATAAACCTACTCCTAGACTATTAATTATTTATTATATCTCCCGTACATTATTCCAATTCGTAGTACCATCTATTTGTACCTTAATTGGTTGATCTGATTTAACTTCAACTGGTACATCAATATCTGTAATTGCTACTGGTACTGGTGGTGATGTAACTTCTTCTTCTGGAGCAGCAGGAGAAGCTGGTAGAACGATAGGATCTGGTGTTCTATCCACATCAACATTAATTACCAAAGTATAATTGGCAGTAGGTCCAGCAGCAAAATGTAATTGTATAATATCTACTGGACTACTCCAATCAGGAATATAATTGTAAGGATCGAAAGTAACTGAACCATCTGAATTTGGTATTTCAGAATGTGGTTTTACTACACCATCATATGTCTCATATAAAGTAATACCAGGACTATTACTAGCAGATATTTGTATAGGTATAGATGCTGCTTGCCAATCAACTGTTGATGGACCAGTAACCATTAATGCTACTGGTAATGTTGTATCGATTGTTACAGTAGCAGAACTAGCTCCTCCAGGACCACTAGCATTTAAGGTATATGTTGTGGTTGTAGTTGGAGATACTACTGTATTAGAACTATTTGGTACACTACCAACACCTGAATCTATCCAAGTATTATCAACAAGACCAGTAACGCTCCAGTGTAATGTTGAGGATTGACCAACACTAATAGTTTCTGGAGTACCATAAAAATAAGCAATAGTTGGTGATTGTGGTGGAGGATTTGTTGATGTATCTAGAATAGTAACTTGAGTATTAGTTGCTACTATATCACCCACACCAGACGTTGGATACATCACTCTAAAATAAATCAACTCATTTCCTTCAGTAGTCTGATCTGCGGTGATCATTCTAGTAACTGTAAAATCACCATTAGCATCAAGTGTCTTACTACCAGTTATACTAGTTGGAGAAAAATCACTACCAGTTATACCAACTCCTTCCATTGCCCAATACATGGTAGTACCAGGTGGATATCCAGTTGTGTTAACTGTATATTCAAGTTGTTGTCCCTCGGTTACATTTAACAAGTTAGGAGTTATATGATATGATACTGACTGGGAAGTATCATTAATAGAATATAAAGGAGATTCTGCAACTAGATTTGTTCTTGAAGCATCTGTGTATAATTGTAATTTAAATGTCTCTGTACTTTCTGAAAGGACATCATTACTTATTCCACGATTAAAAGTAAATGTTCCACTGCTGGAAATATTTCCTTGTCCCGTTAGTCCCCCAGAAGTAAAATCCTGTTCATTTATAGAAGCACCAGTTATTCTATAATAAAGAGTAGTTCCTACTGCTACATTCGAAGTACTAACACCACAATATACAGTATCACCTTCATTATAAACAGATTGTGCTGCACTTATTCCATAGGATGGTTGATCAGATTGAATTATAGTTATTATAGAAGATTGTGCAACTTGATTTGTTCTCGAAGCATCTGAATACAACTTCAATCTAAATTGCTCACCCCCTTCTGTAATTGTATCGTTATTAATTACAACAGTCCATGTATATCCCCCAGTAGCATTAAGTTGGAATCCTCCGTTAATATCACCAAGAAAATCAGAACCAGTTAGGGTTCCAGTTATTCCTTCTATTGCCCAATAAACAGTAGTTCCTGCTGCTACATTAGTTGTAGTAACAGCACAATACATAGTCTCACCTTCAGTGTATAAAGTTTTTGCTGCTGATATTCCATATGTTGGTATAACAACATTAACAATTACATTAGCAGAAGCATTAAGTCTCGAATTTATGGCATTTGGTACATAATAAGGTGAGTTAAAACCATGACTAGCAGTCCAGACAAATGTTTGTGATCCAGATGTAACTAATATCCCATCACCTGGAGTTACGTCTTGTGTACCACTTCTCGTTACACCCTGTGTTTGACCATAAAGAATAAACTGATCTTGAGGTAATCCCTCACCTTGATCCCATTGTACTCTATCAAAATTACCAGTAGCTGTCCACGCAAAAGTAACAGTCTGACCATAACTTGTTACTGTACTAGGAGAAGCAGTTACAGTTATAGTTGGCATTTCAACCAATGTAATGCCAGCAACGTAAGTATTACCCAGACTATTTTGATTACTATCTAATGGTGTTACTATGTAACCTGTTCTCTTGTAACCACCACCTTCAATACGACCCCAAGTAGTAGGAGTATAAGTGTAAGGAGATGATGCAGATGATGCACCATTTGAAGGTGTAGCAGGATAGATTACATTTAATGTTTCACCAGGACTATTAGGATGTGCTTCTATCTTGATATATGATGGTTCTGGATCACCACCACTATACCATGTGTAATCTAGAGTAACAGCATCACCAAGAACAATAAAATTCGGAGTGATATTAAGAGAACCACTCATGGTATTAGAATTTAATTATATAATGTACCATTATGAATGGTGTCACTACTTGATTTAAAACATCTAAATTTGATACATCTACATCAATGTATGATTGCATATCATCCAAATTAACCTGTGTAGTACCATAACCATAAGTAAAATTGTGAGAATACTCTGTTGGTCTAGTTAATACATGAGAGTGCATTGATTGTGGACTAGGTGTATTAAAATTTGTCTCTTCAAATGTATTACCACCAAAAGCATTAACATTAGCAAATGGATCAGTGGCATTTCCTTCTCCTGAAGCATTAGATTTACCATCACCATCAACTTTAGCATTTCCAGTATAATTCAACACCGTTAAATTTGGTGTCTCATGAGCATGTGCTTGAAACTCTTCAATATCCATAGCATGTTCACTAGTCCTTCTCAACATATTATACTTAATATTTCCATTAAAATTAATAGTTGGTTCAGCATCTATTTGCATATATCCATCATAATTGCAAGTAACTCTATTACCAACATTAGTACTTGCTTCTACTTCAACACCAACTCTATTGGTATTTGGTTTATTTGCTTTAGTTAAACCAGTATATGATCCAGTTCCTCTACCACCAACCATGACTTTAGATCCTAAATCTGGTACTTGAAACTGACCTAATTCACCTGTTGCTACATCTGGATTCCTTAACTGCACACCATCTTTTTTAAATCTACACTCATCACCAACACCAAGTGTCTGTCCTAAACAATAGTAATCTTTAACATTATATACTCGACCATCACACGCTAAAAATCCTGCAGGTAAATTTTCCTTAAATATTGGTTGATTAGGGTCTTTATCGAGTAAGATACCCTCCAAAGCATTCTGTTGAATAGTTCCAACTATTCCACCATAAAATGCCTTTTGTCTAGCGTAATTAGTAGATTTGGATTTTGCCATTAGTATGCTCTGATTATGTAAACACAGGTCATTTGTGGTTGTGATACGTTAAAGTCTATTTGTAGGGCATTTCTATTTTCAGCATTGCCCAGAAAATCTGTTTGTGTTGGTATATTTACGTTGGCAGTAAGACTACTTCTTGCTTTTAATCGTGAACTATCAAATTCGACATCAAAATCATCATGTGTATGTGCGAAAATTTTATCATTTGCATCACCTTCTGTTACGAAATTATATCCAGGATGACTCATTAAAGTACCACGCAATGCACTATCAGTATCAGGATTTATTGTACCACCAGGCAAATATGGTAATGTAGTTGGTGTATTTACAGTATTAACATTTGCTGGTATATAATAATTTCTATAACCAGTAGGAATAGTAAGTTCACCACCTCCATCAGCATATTTTACATTATAATCTGAAGAAATCCTAGCACCCATAGGATGTGAAGTTGATTGCTTAAATTGTGCTGAAATTGGAGTATCAGTAACAAACCTTGGTGTCAAATCATATGGTGGTGGTGTTGATTCAACCTTTGCTAAAACAACACCAAAAGAACCACCATCAATACCGTCAGGTACATCAGTCATATTAGCATCAGGCCACCATAATTGATACAAATGATCTTGTGAACCATATGTGTTACCAGTATATGCTGTACCCACAGGACTTGCTGGGAACCAGTTATTTGTTTGCCAATCTCCTGGTGGTTGTCCAGCAGCAGTCATTGCTTTTCTAGTACCAACACTTATAGCAGGAGCAGTAAACACTTGTGCTGTTCCATTACCATGTGCTGCATCATCAGTCCAACCCCAGTAGTATGTATCACCTGCGTCATCATCACCAATATTATCAAAGGCAGACATTCTTATAGTATATGCTACTTCACCAAAAGGTATAACACCTTCACCTGGTTGTGTTGCACTAGGAGCTCCTATGGTATCATATGTCCCAGTATGTGTATGCCTCTTGATATGCTTTCTACCAAGTTTTCTTGGTGCTATGTATACTGTATGAAACCCTTCACCATCTATTTTAGTATTACCTGCAATCTTTCCTTGATATCCTGTAGCATCAGTAGCAGGAAGAGTGAATACTATATCAGTAAAAACATCAGTAAATGATGTAACAATAGATTGACTTTCATGTGTACCTATCTTGGTTGATAATAATGTTCTTGCATCAATATCTTCATCAGCAACTCTACCAGTAGGTGAACCACCACCAGTAAAATATGCCTCCTCTACATCCATCAATGCTTTATCATTAAGATTTGGCATCTTAAGTGTGCCTGTATATGATGGAAAACTACCAGCCAATGAACTGGTACCAGTATTATATGTGTCACCAATAGTTTGAGTTAATAAAGGATATGCTGAAGCATCTACATACTGACCATCACATATAATCCAACCTTTAGGGATGGAAGTTATACCTCCACCCCACGGCATAATTGTACCAATAGCCGCTCCTTTAGCAGTTTTAGATTCTTGATAAAACATTTATACTTCTATGAGATACCAACCTGTTTTAGATGTAGGAGCAGCAGTACCACCATCAGGTGTACTATTGCCTACGTATACCAATGCAAATCCAGCAAATGGAGTTTGAACAACTAGTTCACCACCTTGGTAGGCACTTAAGTCAGCAGTATTACCTGCTAACATTGCTAGTCCTGTATTATCACTAGCATTTTGTACCTTAACATTTGTTGCTGCTCTAATAACCAACGATAAGTTGTATGTTAAGAGTCCACCTATATCTATGATACGAATCATATCACCGATTAATGGATTCTGTGGTAGTTTAACAACTGTATTCTGTGAAACATCTAACACATAATTTGTATTGACTTGTGCGTTAACCTCAAAGTCAGCAGAGTATTCCCACTTTCTACCACCTGTCTGGGTGAAGTAGTTAGATATACCAGCAATATTAACAGCACCGTCATTCTCAACACT
>MDSZ01034021.1_pt1 | contig 15311 bp, 12 predicted proteins | sample 811201 | NCBI WGS metagenome assembly MDSZ01 (sample SAMN05326647, study PRJNA326480) | marine metagenome | isolation source: seawater | place: Indian Ocean: North | collected 2010
ATAGTAAGTAATGATGTGGCTCTAGCTGCTTATACTTTCTTTAAGAAAATAATATATAAATCATAAATTAGAATCCCTCTTCCGTGGGGATTTTTGTTAATTGGATGATAGTTAGATCTAGATATGAAAGAAAAAATTTTTTTAATTTTATTTTCAACACTAATTACAATTTTCACAATTGAAATACTTTCTAAGAGAACTATTTCAAAAAAATTACATAGACTTAATTATAATAAACAAGTTTCGAACTTCTATGACTTTCACTATAAAACCTTACACCATCTTTCCGTTCATCCTAAAGATTTTAAGGATACTGAAGAATTAAATACTCTTATATTTAGAAAATTGGGAAACGGATCTACAAAAATACTAATTCATGGAGATTCATGGGGTGCTCAATTTGAGATTAAGAAAAGTAAAAATTTGCTATTGAATTTTGCAAAAAACTATGATTTACAATTTATCTTGGCTGGAAACAGCTCATATAGTTTTAGTCCCTTAACTGCTCAATTAACAAAACTCAGAAATGAATTTAATATTTTCCCTGATTTTATAATTCTAATAGTGGATCAGACTGATATTGGAGACGAATTATGTAGATATCGAAATCTTAGACATAAACATGATGGAAAAGTTTTAGTAAAACCAGATCCAGTCGGTACACCGAGAATTTATTCAGCAAGTAACTACATTGAACGTTGCAGAATTCTTAATTCAAATGATTTTGCTATAAAAAAATTAATCAATCATAGAAAGTTTGTAATAAGATTAAATAAAAATGCAGAAGAAGGTGGATACCCTTGCGGGCATAAATCTATTCTTAAATATTTAGAAGAAGGAGTTTCAAATGAAAATAAAAATTATTTAGTAGAAGTTATAAATGATTATATTAAAAATGTTTTTACTGATGACAAACTGGAAAAATTATTTATTGTAAGTCATCCTCACAGAAAACATATTACTAATGAATATAAATTGGATATTAAAGATTTCATTACAGAAAGCTTAAGTTTAACAGGTAATAGAGATTCAATTATTTTAATTGATCAATTTAATTTTAATCATTATGATAATTTAGATTCCGTATTTGTAGTTGGAGATGAAACTTCTCATTTAAATGAGAATTATTTTATAAAAGGATTTGTCAAGCAAATTCTCAAAACATTAAAATCATTTATATGAGTTTTTAAAAAGAATTTATATAAGACAATTATTTTATTTTAAATAAAAAAAAAGTTAAGGCTAGAAAAAAAACAATTAGTTGAATTGAAAATTGACCATAAATAATATATAAATAAACTGAAGCCCCCAATGATATTGAAATTGGGATAGTAATTATTACTTTTAAGAAGAAATTCATAAATATTACTTACTTATCAGGTATGGAAATAGGTTATTTTTTATAATCTTATCATTATTAAAATAAGTAATTATTTAATACAAATATTAGAAATAATTCTCAAAGGTTAAAATCTTAAAAGCACTCTCATTTTAAATAAAGATTTTGAAATAAAGGAGAATAAGAGAGAATTAGAATTATTGGTAAAGGTTATTGTGATGAATAGCTCTTTCCCAAATCTGCCCTGTATTGTTATTGAAAACTAATTTGAAATTTTCTTTTAAAACTGAATTTTTTACTAAGGTATCTCCATTCTCAAGTATAATATGCGTAATTTTACTATCTAATTTGATGTAAAGATCTTCTTTCAAATAACTATTTAGTTCTTTTAGTCTTATCTCACGAATATTATTCCATGATATTTTTTTTTCAAAACCTAAAAAAGAAAGTATTTTTTTCCTTTTCGAATTATTTTTTATTTTAGAATTGTTTATTTTGGAGTTATAGTTCTCAATCAAAAATAATGTACGATTATATTTTTTTTTATTTTCATCAGAAGGTTGGACAAACTGTTTGTACCAAAAAAAAGAGTTAGCCACTCTCCTTGAAAAATCAGGTTCCATAATAATGCCTTTATATTTCATGTTCTCTATGTAGAATTGTCTATCAGCTATAGCAGATCTTAAAAATCCATCTTTTGGCCAATATAAGCCAGAATCTTTTTCATAAAATGTTGGGAACCATATCAATGAATTATCTTTGTCAGTTAATTTATTTAATTTTGAATATAATTCTTTTGTTTCATTATTGTAGCTAAATCCAAGATTTACGCTTTTGAAATAAATTTCGGTTAGCCCAGTATAGTTTAGTTTTTGAAAAAAATTAAACATACTCGTCTTAAACGGTTGATTATTATTGAAAAAAAGAAAAAACCAAATAAATAAAATAAATTTATTTTCAAAAATATTTCTTTTTAAAATACTTAATATGATAAATGGATATGCAGCAATTAAAAACTGGGCATGGTTTTCTTCTGCTGATTCAAATACTAAAAGAGACCCTAATAATCCGCTTAAAACAATTAGGTCTGAATTAAGTAAGGTATTTTTTTTATTAAAATAATTGAAGAAAATAAAAAGAAGAGCTATTAGAAATAAAAGGGTACTAATTATATTATTTGTTGTTAAGAAATCGTACAAAAAACCAATCAGGTACCAATGATTATATGAATGGGCGTTGTTATAAAAAATAATATATGTAAAACTAAAAATTAATATTTTTGCAAAAAAAATATAAATATAGGTCTTTTTATTTTTAGATGAGGTAAATAAATATTTTAAAAATATAAATCCCATTAAAACTGGATAAAAAGACCCTTTTGTTAACATAAGTAAAGAAGAATAAAAAAAATAAGTCATATATTTTTTATGTTTTAAATAATGGTAAGATATAATAAGAAGTAAAAGCCCAACAGAAAAACTTGGGCTAAAAGACAAGATAAATCTTGAAAGAATAGATTCATCACCTATTGGGAGAAAAAGAAAAATTGCAGAAAAGTGAAATTTTGACCCTTCTCTTAAAAAGTATGTAAACAAATGATAAATTAAAATAAAAAGAATAGATGGAGTGATTAAGTAAACTGATTTAAAAAAATCAAACCCTATTAAACGAACTAACCTTGATAATTGAGTACTTAAAAAATGCCATTGAATATTTTTACCTTGGAAAGATAAGTCTGGGCTATTGAATATAGATCTTGAAAAAGAATTTCCTAAAGTATGCTCATAGCTGGGATGCATAGAATCATAAACATAAGTTTTATCTTCTAACGCAATAGAATTAGTTGTAATTAATATTAAAATAAGCATAAGAACAGAATTATTTGGATGAAGTAGAAAACTACTTTTTAAGGCTTTTAAATCGACTTTATAAATATTGCTAGATTTTTGAAAATTAATGGAAATAAAAACTATTGAAATAAAAAATATTAAATAATTATTTCCAGATAACAGCCAAGATAAACCCAACATAAAAACTAATATAAGACCTGCAGTTTCGAAATGATCATTACAGCCATTATCCAAAAAAATAAGTTGACAAAATGATAAAAAAAATAAAATAATAATCGTGTCCACAAAGCCATGGAACCATGTACAAAGAAAGAACCAAATTAAGGTAAAAATTATATTTAATACCGGAGTCAACATAACCTTTTGAATACTACACTAGCATTTTTATAGCGAAATTTACTTACCGTCCTAAGCACAAACTTGCTATATCTTCATGGTTATAGTTATTTAAATTCCAAATGTTTAATAACATCCTAATCTTAATAGTTGTCCTAACAGTGGTTCCACAGGCATGCCCTATTATATTTATAAAAAGTGAAGATTTGGTTTAATCCTTTAACAACAATTTTCATCCCTTTCTTCCCCACTTTTAAAAAAAATCAATTTAAGACAAGAGAGCATGTATGATTGAACGCATTTTACTTAGAAAATACAAATTTTGGTGCGGACGATCATATGGCTCTAGTGACTGACAGATCATTTTCATTGAAAGTTAAAACTAAGGTTCAGTTTAAGATAATTTTATTTTTTATTTAATTTTCAGGAATCTCTCAATATTTCTATAACAAATATTTGATATCTTTTTTTTTGGGAGGCCCTCAAAAAAATAATCTAGCTTATTAAAAAAACTTTGATAATTCATTTCAGGATGATCTGAGCCTAAGCATATTCTTTGATCAAAATTAGAAAATAAATATTTAAGATCTAGATCAATGGATGAACCAGTATATTTGGTAAGCGTAAGTGAAAGTTCTAGTATGATGTTTTTATTAAAACGAACTAGTTCAGCGTATTCTAAAATTCTAACTCCGCCGCCATGTAATAGTACAACACGTGCATCAGGACATCTCTTCAAGCTGTTTACAATAACCCAAAAAGGATCCTGGCTTGGAAAATTATTAATTTTGCATTGATAATATGTACATAAAAAGACTGTTATATCTAAATCAGAGCAATGGGAAAAAATTAAGGCCAATTCGTCAACCGAAAATTCGTGTTTTAAAAGCCTTGGGTGAATTTTTATTCCACTAAATCCAATATTATGCATAATTTCAATTTCTTTTAAAATTTTTTTAATTTTATCCTTAGTTATAGCTCCAACTGCAAAAATTTTTCCCTGCTCAGAACACTTTTTGTAAAATTTTTCATGAGAATATTCTCCAATATTTGGTAAACCAATTGCACATACGCTTCTAATCGGAGACCCCCCAATTGTCTTTTTGAAATCATTAAAGTTTTCACCTTTTCTTCCATCAATCCATTTACCATTTATTGTTGGGTGTGTAACCGTATCAAAAATTTTATAACTTATTCCCATCTATTAAATTATTTGATTAGCTCTAAAAAAATCTTCTAATTCTATCAAGGAATCCATGTTCTTAGTTTCCCACATTACATTACCAAATGTATCCCTTCCATTTTCAAAAGGTTCAATTAATGTATTTTCTTTTATAAAAAAATCAAGCTTTACTGGATTTTTTAATTTTTTATTTAGCTTTAATCTGTTCTTAAAAAAAAATTTTCTTATCATTGAATGAAGCATATAATTAAAAATATATTTGGTCTTTCCACCCTTAAAATCCGAAGTTATTATTTCTTCTCCAATTGCATATTTAATTATTATTTGGTCTAGATTTACACCATAAGAATTATATATCGCCTCAGATAAAAAGTTTCCTCCAAGCCTAGGAGTAAGTTCTATTACATAAGGATTATTTTTATGATCAAATATAATATCTAAATTAAATGGACCATCTTTATATCCTAAAGCATCAAATATTTTTTTTATTTTAGTTGAAGCTGCTTTTAACATTTCTTTAGTGAGGGATGATGGAAAATATTCAGCATAAGGAGCATATTTATCATCATAAAAACATCCATTCCCATAACCTATAAAAACTATTTCACCATTTAACATAAAACCATCCCCGCATAATTGTCGTCCATCATTTAAAATATAATTTTCTAAAATTATCGTTTTCGATGGGGAGGATTTGAATGCAATATCGATATATTTGTATATGTTTTTCTTACTGGTGATATGAAGTACTCCTTTACCACCTGAGGAATCCACTGGTTTAATTAAAAGGCCATTTATACTATTTTCAAAAAATGAGTTTATTTGTTTCAAGTCTCTTTTTCTTATACGTTTTTTAAAGACCATATAATCAATCATTTGTAATTTTTTACTATTCAAAAATGATCTAAAAATATCCTTTTTAGATAAAATTCTAGTAGCATTTTTTGGTGGCCCAGGTAATTCAAGTTTTCTGCAAATGTATTCTTGAGTATTAAGTGCAATATCTGTCCCATAGCATATAATACCATCTATTTTCATTTCATGAGCATAGTTCAAAACCTTCTCTTTGTTCATTGTACTTATAATTTTACTGCTGGATGCAATTTTATGTCCAGGGTTATCGGGAACATTGTCAACGCAAATAGTATGAAAATTCAAAATATTTGCAAGTCTTATAATTCCACATTGATGATGTGCACCACCAAGAAAAAGAATTTTTTTATTTTTCAAAGTTAAGTAAATAGATAGTTTAAGGTTATTCTTCGCAATTTTTTCTATCAGCAATTATAAAAGTAGGTCTATTTTTTACCTGCTCAAAAATTTTACCAACATAAAGTCCAGTAACTCCTATGCAAGTTAATATTACTCCGGTTGAGAATGATATTGTAAGTATTATACTTGTCCATCCAGGCACTAAGTCCATAACTAAGTACTTATATAGAGTATATATAATAAAAATTGAACAAACGCTACTTGTGATAAAACCCATGTAAATAAAAATTTTAAGAAACGTATCTGAGTTATAAATGAACTCGTCGATAGAATAATTGAGCAATTTGAGAAAGGTGTATGAAGATTTTCCCTTGTATCGATTATAATGGTCTATATCAATAACTGATGAATTAAATCCGATGTATCTAAGTATCTGTAGATGAAACCTTTTAAAGTCTCCTACTTTTAGATATTGATTTGCAGCTCTTTTGCTTATCATTGTATAGTTAATTAAAAAACTATCTCTTGAAAATAAAATATCTTTATTAATAGCATTATATACTTTATAAAAAAGCCAAGAAGCGAAGTTTTTGAGTATATTGTGTTTTCTTTTTTTAACTCGGCAATAAACAATATCATTTCCTTTTTTTACTTCATGATATAATGTTTTAAAAAACTTAGGATTATGTTGTAAATCACAATCCATTATTATGTAATAATCAGCATCAATTGATTTTAAACCAGCATAGATGGCATGGTGCTGACCAAAGTTTCTGCTCAATTTTATGCCTTTAACCCTCTTGTCACCATCAGCTTCTATTACGATTTTTTCCCATGAGTCATCAGGGCTTCCATCATCAATAAGAACAATGTCAAAATTGTCGGAGATTACCATAATTTCGGCTTTAACTCTTTTTACTAACTCTTGGATATTATCTTGTGATAAATATACAGGGATAATCACAGATATTTTAGGATTGCTTTTTTTATTAATATTGTTAGTAATCTTAATTACATTCTCCATTTTTTTGATAAGCTATTCCCAATCCTCCTGCTCCAAAATTATTACCTGAGTATAATAAAAAGTTTGTGTCTTTATAACTAAATATAAAAGGATAGCATTGTTCGTTATTGTCCCAACTTTCACTCTTCCCGACTAATCTTATTGGTTTTGGTGATTTTACCCAATGCTGTTTAATCTTTGATGCAAAGTAAATTTGGTATCTAGAATCAATACCTCGCTGACAAAATAACATTTTGTTGTCTTCAAAAGGGGCAGGTCTACAAATTTTTGAATCATAAGAAGTCTTATTAATTAAGATATTGGTGGAATGACTATTCCATATTTTCAGGCTTTCTGATTTCATAAGTTTAATGATATAGCGATGATGATTTATATTATTTTTCTTAATAAAGCTTCGAAATGATGTATAAAATAAATTAAAATTTTTACTTTTACTATTATAGCTAATGTTGCATGAGCCAATCCCAAAGGGTTCATCATCTGACATAGGAAATATTGGAGCTCTAGAAGTATAAATAAATTTACCATCGGACTTATCACACTCTGCAAGACCAAGGTTATTATAAAATGAAACGGTGCCACCCAATTTCCATCCAGTAAAAAACATATAATATTTACCATTATGTTTAATAACTGATGGATAGCTTGTTCCACTTTCTGAGAAAGTACCAATATCTCCAAGATCTAAGCAAGGATCACTTGCAATATCTAACAGTTTATCTGGGTTTGTAGGAGACCAAATTGCATGGCCAATTCGCGATCTCCCTTTTTTATCGACGCCCGTAATGTAGATATCAAATAGGTTTGATTGTGGCCTTGGGATTGCACATGTCCCACTAGCTCTTATCGATGCCCACCAAGGTTTATCTTTTGAGGGTTTTAATAGACACCCAATCTTTTTCCAGGCTATTCCCATTGGTAAAAATACACACTTTATTGATTTATAACTGTTTTGGTTTCACAGCTTTGAACTTTTTATAGTCTGAAAACAAAAAGATAGGCATTATTATCCATCTTCCAGAATTAATATCCCAAGAATAATTATGCTGTTTATCAACTTTTTCAACTCCGTGCGGATATTTAGTTGACATAATTATCATATCTCCAACTTCGGTATATTTATCTAAAAATATTCTATTTTTATTAGGCCTGATATAGACACCACCCTTTGTAAAATCAATTCCGTAATCGGAAGCAACTATGAGTGTTTGTATTAATGAGTGCCTATGATGAGGATCAACATGTTCTGATTGATAACCACCTCCTCTAGGATAATGATGAACAATTACCCTAGCGACAACCCCGTCAGAAGGTTTATTTTTTAAAAAACAACCAGTGTCATATCCACCAAGAATATTTTTTAAATGAAAAATTTTAATAAAATTATCAAAAACTGCATTATTATCTAACCAACTATGGTAATAAAATCCGTGTAATCTTTGTTTAACAAAAGCTTTCGGATAATTATCATGAAACCTGTGGTAATCTTTGCAATTATCAAATAGAGGCCTCCATCTAGGTTCTGTATTGAGCCCCCATTTAAATGTGCTTTTTCTAAAACGTCTAACAAATTCTCCAGAGAACATTTCTTTTACTATAAATATATTTGGTTTATCAATGGATTCTAAAAAGCCTTCTCTATCAATATTTATTCTTTGAAAAAGTTTTTTTTCTGATATTTTAATAATTTTCATATTTTAATACATTAAATTGATATTAAATAAGTTTAAATACAACAATTCGACAGCCAATTTAAATTTTCTACGAACTAAATTTGATAACTCAACATTGTGATCAATAACAAATAAAATCTATGAATATTCTAAAAGTCCAATGTCTCCTATCAGAAATAAATGCGAAAAGAACATGCATAAAGTTCAAGTTAATTTAAAACATAAACCATACTCTTTTAATGTTGAGGGAACCAATGTTTGGGGTGAAGATAAACTTGAAATAGATAATGATGATGATTTATCAAAAAATACAATGTTTGAGGATACAGGATATACACTTTCAGAACTATTAACAAAAAAAGAATGTGAGGATCTGAGATTAAGCTTACAAAATATCATATTGAATGAAATAAAAAAAATAAGTGGAATAACACTAAAAAGAAATGAACTTGTAGATTATCATAAATTTTTCACTGCTGAAGAACATTTAAATTTTATTAAAACAGTGTATAAGAATAACTCAGAGCACGGAACAGGTTTTAATTTTAGTATGTTAGATGAATTTGGAGATAAAATTAAAAATAGAATAACAGAGCTTTGTGGAATTAAAGTGACACCACGTATTCCTGGTGGAAAATACGAGCGATTTTTTATTAGAATTGCCAGACCTCAAAAATTAAATTCATTTTTTGATAATAACCCACCTCATAAAGATATTTATTTGGATAGATTAAGAAATGCCATTAATACCTATTTTCCTGTATCGGGAAGTAATAAGAAAAGTAGTCTGGGAATAATACCATATAGTCATAGATGGAATGAAAAAGATATAAAAAGAATTAATAATGCCAAAATAAAGGGGGTATCCTACACAGTTCCTTGCATTACGGACACTAGACATGGAGGTTTAAATATTATCAGACCTCAGCCAAAAAAAAATGAAGTTCTTTTGTTTTCCCCATACTGCATTCATGGTGGAGCACCAAACTTTTCAAAACAAACAAGAATTTCCATGGAAGCTAGATTTTGGAGAGCATTTTTAAAATGATTTTTTCAATCAAATAATAAGGCTTATAGCTTAGATATATGATTGATTTTTAGAAAATAAATAAACATTCAAAATAATCTTTGGCTTAATCGAAAATGCATTTGTTCTTATTTAATGTCTTTAGAAAGTAAATCACCAAACAATTTTTTTGCAAACAAAATTAGAATTTTTTGATCCTAATGGATCGTTATACATAAATAAAATTTTAAAATTATTATACATATTCTAATGTCGCTCAATAACTGATGTAAAGATGAAAAAAACTTACATCTATTTGAAAAATATTTTTTATAATTGATTCTTTGTTAATACTTCATCCTCAATTTCTATAAGAAAAGTAATACAACTATTGATTCAATTTTAATTAATTCATTATGTTTATCAATAGGGATTAGAAAACCGTTTCTATATTTCCACTTTTTTCAAAAGCTCTTCCTCTGATATTGGAATAATTTTAATATCTGGTTTACTTAATTTATAATATAATAAAGTATATGATAACATTATTTATAAAGGTATATTTTTTTATAATTTTTGTTAGAATTCATTTTTCTAAAAAACATAAATTTTAAAAACTTTAATCTAAAAACAACCGAAAAATTGAAAATTCCTTTTAATAAAGCATCCTTTCATTCTGATGCAATAAAAAACATTCAAAATGCAATTTATCAAGGACATATATCTGGAGATGGTAGCTACACAAAAAAATGCTCTGAACTTTTAGAAGCTATTTTAAAGGTAAAGAGAGCCCTTATCACCACCTCCTGCACTCATGCATTAGAAATGGCTGCTATTTTGTTAAATATTAGAGATGGAGATGAAATAATTGCTCCTTCATATACCTTTGTATCAACTGTAAACGCTTTTGTTGCTCGAGGTGCTAAACCAATTTTCATTGATATAAAAATGGATACACTTAATATGAATGAAAATAATATCGAGAATCTTATTACAGCAAAAACAAAAGCAATAATACCTGTCCACTATGCAGGAGTAGGGTGCGAGATGGACAAAATATTAGGTCTTTCTAAAAAGTATAATATCCCAATTGTAGAAGATAATGCTCATGGTCTTTTTGCAAAATATAAGGACCAATATCTTGGTACTTTTGGTACATTTGCTACTCAAAGCTTCCATGAGACAAAAAATTATTCTTGCGGTGAGGGAGGGGCTTTATTAATAAATGATAATCAGTACATTGACAGAGCCGAAATAGTACGAGAAAAAGGGACAAATCGAAAGTTGTTTCATGAAGGAGAAGTTGATAAATACTCTTGGCAAGATATAGGTTCATCATATTTACCATCTGATATTCTCTCCGCAATTCTTTACCCGCAACTCAATGATCGTAAAAGGATTCAAAAAAAGAGAAAAAACGTTTATAATTATTACTATAATCATTTAACTGACTGGGCTCATGAAAACCAAGTATTGTTACCAGTAGTACCAGATTATTGTGAACAAAGTTACCATATGTTTTATATGATAATGCCGACTTTAAAAAAGCGCAATTCTTTTTTGGATATACTTAATGATGCGGGAATAAAATCAATCTTCCACTATGTTCCATTACATTCATCAAAAATGGGATTAAAATTTGGGAACAAAAAAAAGAAATTGCCTGTAACTGAAAAAATTAGCGATTGTTTAGTTAGATTACCATTTTTTAACAATATATCAAAACATCAATTAAAATATATTGTAAATATCATTTTAAGTTGTAGGCTATAGAAACCAAACATCATACTAATTATAACTACATTATTTTATAAAAATTAACTTTTACTTTAAGTGTCATATAAATGACTTAGTTATTCAATTATGCTAGAAATATTTAATAGTAAATGACATGATTAATGATCGATACCGCTAAGTATATTTTTTATAACTTATATATTCCCAAGATTTTCATATTATTTTTGCGAATAGAATAAACCTCATTATTATAGGGATAAAATTTTTGTTCTTTGATTTTAATGTAATCTTCAATTTCCCCTCGAAAATTGGTTATATAATAGTCACCTTCTTGTTCTGAAATTTTTTCATTAAGCCTCCTTGTTGTAAAATGTAATCTATGCCTATTAGTTTTATCTATCATATAAACATTTTTATATGCTGGACAATTTTCTGAACTAACAATATTTATAACCTCACTTTTATCATTCCTTATTATCCATTCAAGGCCTTGCCTAACACTTCCGCACCAATAATCTCCTTCAAATCTTTCCATCGGGTCTTTTCCAGCAAAAATATTAAAATATATTTGCTGGTGTGGATGTAATAATATGGTATTTTTTAAAGGTTCATAAAATGTAATAGAAAACATAAAAAAGTACACTAGCATTTTATTATCACAAACACCAGTTATTGATTCAAAAACATAATGAAATCCACTTGCCATAAAATAGGCCAAAAATGGATAAACATAGAATGAATGTCTCCATGAATCATAAAGTGTAGATCCAAAAATTATTGGGGCAATAATTGCTATAAAGATACTACCTAGCATAAAACATTCAAATACACTATGCGTTTTGAAAGCATTAAGGATTCTATGAAATTTTATTACTATGCCTATTATCAGGAAAGATAAAAATGCTATAGGAGTAGTTATGAATATCCATATAATTGTGTAATTCCATGGTACATCCCACCCTCTTATTTGTTGTCCATTAAACAATACAAATCCATCCCAACCAATATAGTCGATCATTTTAAAAAAGTTAATCTTAATTGCTTGAAAAGGAGAATCCCAAATTCCTGGCATAAAGATATAGAGGCTCATGAAAGCACTAATTACATAAATCAAAATAATTTTTAAAGATTTTTTTTGGATAACTAATTTTTTAGAAATAGTAAAATCTTCAAAAATAATTATCAATGGAAAGAGGAATAGTATAAACATCAAAGAAATCCTTGTTGATATACCTATTCCTGTAAAGAATCCTGCCATAATAGCCCACTTAATAGCTCTAGTTTTAGAAACTAAAAAAATGAAATAAACTGAACAACAAACTAATGCTTGGGCTATCGAGTCCTTTCCATTAAAAAATCCATGCGCTAAAAGTCTAGGATTAAAAAAATAAAACATGCTCAGAAGCAATGAGATATCTTTTTGTTTAATGATCTCACTTATAAAAAGATAGAAGCAATAAAAACCAAAAAAATAAAAACAAAAGTTTAATCTATGTCGCATGATAAAAATATTTTTTTTATCATAAATAGAAAATAATTTTTCAATAACTGCGCTAGTTAGGTCAAAAAAGGCACCATAGAAATAATGAGACTCATTTAATAAAGAATTGTAGTCCAAAAATTGAGGAAAATTAATAATACTTAATTTTTTTGCTAAAAAAGATAAAATTTCTAGTCCTCTCAATCTATGATACGGTTCATCCCAAGTTATTCCAAAATCTTTTGCATAATAAAAACCTAAAGCAAAAATTATGAAGAGTATTGAATTATTTGAAAAAATTAGTGATCTAAATTTCATTGAAAAATTTTCTTTTTTTTACTGACTAGGTAAAATTTATAAAAACTAAAAAACTTCATTATTTTTTAAACAAAGATTTAAAAAATATTTTAAAAAAATAAAAAAGAAGATCTCTATATTTAATTCTCTTTTTTATAAATGACTTTAAAAATGGCTAAAAGTAATTTTAAAGTCAAGCCCCGTATTGATAGTTTTTTTGCGAGTAGAGTGGTTATTAATTTTTTTTGATAAAATTTTAAAACATATTTTAAATGTAGATTTAAAATTTTTATTTATGTATAATTATTTGTTGCATTGGTAGATTGCCAAAATAATTAAATATGTGTAAACAAAATAATAATAAGATTATATAACATATTTTTAAGATAATTATTCTATTAAAAATGAAAAAACTTATTAAATATTTCTTAAATCAGACGTGGTACATGAAAAATCTATATGAAAAAATAGACCAACAAGGATTTTTTAACGCTGGGCACTATTACTCTCCAATTCCCCACAAAGATGATATTAAGCTACCGGATATTAAAAATAACAACTTAAGACCGCATCTTCCTGATATCAAACTTAATAGAGAGAATCAAAAAAACATTTTAAACGATTATTTAAAGTTTTATACTGATATTCCTTTTCCTGAAAATAAAAAAGAAAAATATAGATACTATTATAATAATGATTATTTTAGTTACTCAGATGCAATATTCTTGTTTAGCTTTTTATTAAAGAACAAACCAAAAAAAATTATTGAAATTGGATCAGGATTTTCTTCAGCAGTAATTTTAGATACCATAGAATATTTTTTCCCTAAGCATCCTAATATTACTTTTATAGAACCGAACCCTGAACGTTTAAATAATTTAATTTTTCAAAAAGATAGAAATAACTGCAGATTTATTGATAAAAAACTTCAAGAAACATCAATAGATATATTTTCTCAACTTAATGCTGGTGATTTATTATTTATTGATTCATCGCATGTGATCAAATATGGAAGTGATTTACAAACACTTTTTTTTAATATTTTACCTTTTTTGCCTGAGGGAGTTTTCGTTCATTTTCATGATATTTTTTATCCATTTGAATACCCACACGAGTGGTTAAAAAAAGGTATCTATTGGAATGAAATATACTTTTTGCGGGCTTTTTTATCCTACAATAATAATTGGGATATATATTTTTTTAATACATATGTTATTGATGAGTTTAAAGATATTATTTCAAAAAATATGCCCCAATGTCTCAAAAATAAAGGAGGCAGTCTTTATATTCAAAAAAAAGTCGGATTATAAATTTTTCCAAAGAATAAAATAAACTTCAAAAATAATCAAGAAAAGGATTAATGATTTGAAGCAATTAATCATGGAAGATTTTTTTAAAAATTAATTAAAAAATAATTAGAAAATATATTAATTGTATTTTTAAATTTTTTGATGATTAATGCCAAACCTATTATAGCTCTATCATTAGTATTAATAGCATTCCTGATTTCCATATCCATAGCATTTCTGGACATGTTAGGCCCTAAAATACCATTGCCTAGAAAAAGCATATCTAAGATATTAAAAACATCTAATGATCTTCCTTTACTTTCAAATAAAGAAAACAAAGTTGCCAAGTCTACAAAAGAATTAGCCAAATTATATTTAGGTCAAGAGACCTTAGTCCAAGGGTATTCTAATTTAAATTTCAATAAAAATTTATCAGACCCTGAAAAAGGTAAGTTTACTTTTTTAACCGTTGTGTGCTATGGCAACTCAGAAAAGGATTGTATTTATCTAAATTCATACTTGAAGTCTTTTGATTATGGAGATACATGGAAGATTGGATTTTTGGAATAAAAGTTTTATATATGACATTTAAGATGTAGGCATATTGAATCATTTTCTCTCCTTCCCAAAAGAAGTGATCCAAAAATAAAAAAGTTTACTAATTGTTTATCCTAATTTTTTGAAAAATATTTATCCATACGGTAAATGTAATGAAAATTGGAAGTTGTAATTCTTCATTCTATAATCGCTTACAAATTACTAAAATAAGTAATTTTATTAGATAATTTATTAAAAATCACTTATTTGCAATATAAAGAGTACATATTCCTAACGAAAGAGGAATAGCTTTGATATTCTTAAAGCCTATTGATTCCAATAAAGAAA
>MDSZ01092920.1_pt1 | contig 15311 bp, 14 predicted proteins | sample 811201 | NCBI WGS metagenome assembly MDSZ01 (sample SAMN05326647, study PRJNA326480) | marine metagenome | isolation source: seawater | place: Indian Ocean: North | collected 2010
AATAATTTCATCCATTTTTTCTTCATCTTCTTTGTTTTCCATATAGAAAGCCAAATCACCATCCTTAGATGATTCATCCTTTTTAATCAATACATTTTGTAATGCTTTGAAATCTATGAAAGTTTCACAAGGTAATTTTGGTTGGATATCAATGGCTTTGGAGTTAAATAATGAATTTTTTCCTTGAATATTACGATTATCAACTATTGTCTTTTTTTGGTAGTCAGAGAACATTTATTTTATATTATATTACGATATATATTTTTTGTATATGCTCGCAAATAATGGTTCCAAATAGTTTTCTGTAATGATTGTTAGTATTGTAAATATTCTTATTTTGCTAAAATCACATATTATTGAAGTTGTGGCTCTAAGATTTCCCACGTCAGAATTTATGTTTATGACATAATGCGTAGAGGATAATAAGGTTATATAACACAGATGAAATAATTTAGAAAAATCTACTTATAAATCTATATAATGTTAGCAGTATTTTATGCATTATTTCAAGGACTGCAATTAGGCATTTACACTATAACCGTATCTTCTGTATTAGACCATACACTTAGTGCAAAATATACACAAGAACTAATGAAAAAAGATTTAGAACTGTATTTTGATGGAATGAAAGCAAATTATAAGAACTTACTCGTCATTTCTCCATTATTTTATGCTATGTTGTATTTATTTCTGATGAATCACAACAAAGATGGATTCTATATATTCGATTATAGTGGTTTGGTATTGCTACATAATATTGGTTACTACTTGGTGCATAAAAATATGCATAAACTGTCAACTATGAAGTTCCTAAAAGACGCACACGGGTTTCATCATCGTTTTATAAATACTATTCCATCTACTGGAAATGCAGTCTCACCTATGGAATTTAATTTGGCATATGTTAGTCCATTTATTATGGGTATTTATTTGATCTCTCCAAATAACATTACTTTGAAATGTGCCATTATGACTATAAGTTTATTAAATATCGCGATTCATTGCCCAAATTTATCTGATTTGGAGTTACCTCCGTATTTGGTCAGTCCTATGCAACATATGAATCATCATAAGAAAGCTATTATTGAAACTTATGCAGCACCATTCTTGAATATTGATTATATTATCGACGAAGCAAATAAGCTATATAAGATACATTTCCCAATTATACAAGATGATAATACCATACGAGTAATTGACCCATCTAATAACGTTTTATTGGAAACACCTGAGCAAATAACAGATAGTGACGAGAATACTTTGACTGTGCAAAAAGAGAAATCTGTAGAAGAATACATTGTAACAGATACCATAAACAACAAAAAAGAAGACTAAAATATATAAAAACAAGTCGACTTAAATGGTTAATATGTGTGGAATATTCACCATTTTGAATAATTATTCGCGTTTTGCTAATAGTTTTATCAATGAAGAATTCTATAAAGGTTTCCAACGTGGACCGGACAATAATAAAATCCGTAAAGAAATGATGGATTTCATATTAGGATTCCATAGATTATCTATTAATGGTATTGACGAAATCTCCAATCAACCATTAGAAATAGATGACATAATACTTATATGTAATGGTGAAATCTATAATTATAAAGAATTATATAAATCTATGCATATTGTACCAAAAACCAACTCCGACTGTGAAGTCATTATTCATTTATACAAAAATTTTGGTATGGAGCAGACTTTACGATTATTAGACGGTGTTTTTGCATTTGTTTTGGTGGATTTGCGTATTTCTGAAGATTCTAATCCAGTATTATATGTTGCTCGTGACCCATTTGGTGTACGCCCACTATACGTTCTGAAAAATGACGAGAAACGTGGCGGATTTACCGCTTTTGCTTCTGAAGCAAAGTGTCTGACAAGATTCCAAGAAGAACTAAATATTGGATTAACACAACAACAAATTGTTCCCAATGTTTTTAATAAGACATACAAACATAAATTACAGCATTTTCCTCCTGGACATTATGCTGTATATGAACATACCAGTCAAATATCATCGAGTTGGAAGATTTTAAAAATGGAATCTTATCATTCTACTGGTTTTCATAACATATTAGACCAATCTATGCATTCTGTGGAAAATTTTGAACAAATTTTGGCGAATATTCGCAAGTATTTCACAAATGCAGTGCATAAACGTTGTGCAAATAGTGACCGTCCAGTTGGTTGTTTATTATCCGGTGGATTAGACAGCAGTCTTGTATCTGCTGTGGCAAATAAATACTTCATAGACAATTTTCAACAACCTGTGCGTACTTTTTCTATTGGAATTAAAGGATCAACAGATTTATTGATGGCAAAAGCGGTTGCAACATTTTTGGGAACTCGTCATACTGAAGTTATTATTACTGAAAAAGATTTTACTGACAATATCAAAAATGTCATTTATGCAATTGAGAGTTATGATACAACTACTATTCGTGCAAGTATTGGCAATTATTTGATAGGAAAACATATTCGAGAAAATACAGACATTGTTGTAGTATTGAATGGCGATGGTTCAGACGAGTTATGTGGGGGATATTTGTATATGCATAAAGCGCCTTCTGACTTAGCATTTGAAACAGAAACACATAGCTTATTAAGTGAAATCCACGCATTTGATGTATTACGTTCGGATAAATGTATATCGTCGCACGGATTAGAACCTCGCACACCTTTTCTTGACCGTCAATGGGTTCAATATTATTTGTCTATCCCGATTCATCTTAGAAACCATAGCAATGAAAAGCATATGGAAAAATATCTTTTACGAAAAGCATTTGAAAGTGAGGAATTATTGCCAGAAAATGTTTTATGGAGGTCGAAAGAAGCATTCAGTGACGGAGTTAGTGTTCAAGAACGTTCTTTATTTGAGATTCTACAAGAGCATATTGCAGATACCAAATTTAATTACAAACCTACAATACATCATTTTATGCCTGAAACTCGTGAACAAAAATATTACAAACACATTTTTGACAAATTTTATCCGGATTGTGAATGTCTTATACCTCGTTATTGGATGCCAAAATTTGTAGAAGCAAAAGATTCAAGTGCGCGAACATTGGATTTATATAGCGAAATTTCCAATGATTATTCCAAACCAACAGAACCCAAAAAGAGAAGTAGTAAAATAAGTGAGTCTCTTGAATCTGTACAGAAAATGATGGAAAAATTAACTTTTTAATTGAATAATGGATAAATAATAAGTCATTATATTATTATTTATTGTTGTATGTTATTGTATGTTATTATATGTTATTCTTGTGCCTGCTTAGAAATCTGCTGAGAAATCAAATACATTTTTATCCACAGTTTTGTTGGCCAATGCATATTCTGAATTGGTTCTTTCAAAAAAGTTGACTTTGGTTTCTACGCTGATAAGTTCCATAAAGTCGAATGGATTGGTTGAATTATAGATTTTATCATAACCTAATTGTAAGCATAAACGATCGGCTACGAATTCAATATATTGACTCATCAATTTATTATTCATACCAATCATACGACAAGGAATTGCTTCCAAAATGAATTCTTTTTCAATTTCCACTGCTTCGGCAATGATTTCGTGAATACGCTTTTTAGATAACTTCTTTTCAAGTTTGCTATACAATAAAATTGCGAATTCTGTATGTAAAGCTTCATCACGAGAAATAAGTTCATTTGAAAATGTTAGACCAGGCATTAAACCACGTTTTTTAATCCAATAAATAGATGCAAAACTGGAAGAAAAGAAGATTCCTTCTACAACAGCAAATGCAACCAAACGAGCAGCAAATGAACTACGATTATCGCCAATCCATTTACGTGCCCAATCAGCTTTCTTTTGAATACAAGGGAAATTATCCAATGCATTGAATAATTTATTACGTTGCTCTTTATCTTTGATGTAAGTGTCAATTAAAAGACTATACATTTCACTATGAATATTTTCAATAGCAATTTGAAATCCATAAAATGCACGAGCCTCTGACAATTGCACATCATTCATAAATCGCACTGCCAAATTTTCCAAGACAATACCGTCTGAAGCGGCGAAAAAAGCTAATACCATACTAATGAAATGTTTCTCGTCTTTTGAAAGTTTCTCCCAATCATTCAAATCACGTGATAAATCGCACTCTTGAGGTACCCAAAAACTATCCACGGATTTTTTATACATTTTCCATATGTCTTCGTCTACGATTGGAAACATTACATAGCGGTTATCGTTTGGTGTCAATAAAGGTTCTTTGAAAGTAGATACTTGATCTTCCATCCCTAAACTACGTATATTATGTTGATTTTATGTTTTTTCCAAAAATATTTTAAGTGTTACTGAAAATAATATTTTTAACACTGTAATTTGATGTTTACCACTGTAAATCCTAATAAAAAGATTACTTTTCAACTTTTGGAAAAATTATTTTAGGCCTATATATTATGAAGTGTAGGCAAAGCGAAAAATTGGCAAAAGGTGCTGGTAAAACGGATGGTTCTCGTAGAGGACGCAAAGCGCGTAAGCAGTTAGACAATGTCTTTTTTGATTATTCGTCGGAATCTGAAGTCTATGAAGTCACAAGTGTTACTGAGACTAATACAAAAGCATATTACCGCAATTACCAACACCTGTCCAATCACGAGAAATCAAAAATTGACAAAAATTTCACTCATCCTAAGAACAAAAGTCAAACTGATTACTCAAATGTATTAAAAAATAAAAATAAAAAAATTGTTGTCGCGACGGGTCCTGCGGGGACTGGAAAAACATTATTTGCTACGGAATACGGAGTAAAGAATTTTTTATTTGGTAGTTGTGAGAAATTAATATTTACTCGTCCATCGGTCTCAGTGGATGAAGACCTTGGATATTTACCGGGCACATTAGAAGAAAAAATGGCACCTTGGGTTCGTCCAATTTATGACATCCTTTATAATTTTATGTCTGTCAAAGAAGTTACAGCATTATTAGAGGAAAAAGAAATTGAAATCGCGCCATTAGGATATATGCGTGGTCGTACATTTAAAAATGCCTGGATTATTGCAGATGAAATGCAAAACTCCACTGTATCTCAAATGAAAATGTTGTTGACGCGTTTAGGAGAAAATAGTCGTATTGTCATTACCGGCGATTTAGAACAACACGATCGTCACGGGGAAATTAATGGTTTAGAAGATTTTTTGAACAAATTCAAAGGGAAAAGGTCATCAAGTATTACAAGTATAGAATTCCAAGCCGAAGACATACAACGTGAGAATGTTGTCAAAGAGGTTTTAGAAATCTATGATGGTGAATGTATTCCTCCAGCCTATGACCTTGATTATGAAACTACAGACAGTTCAAAACCAGTTACTCCTTGTAATAGTGATAACGAGGATGCGGTAAGTGCTTCTGAAGTTGAAGATATTAACCAAGAGCTATAACAAAATCATTGTAAAATATTATCGCTGTATATGTTATAATGACCAAGCCAAGTAAACTATTTGATATGAAATCACTATTACATAATACATTTGTTCTCTACTTCATCTTATTCATTTCTGTTGCTTATTTATTCTTCTTTATGCAAACTGGAAATTTCCGCAGTGTATTTGTATTTCTTTTAGTTGGATTCTTAACTTCTTTTTATAGTAAAAATATGATTGTAGTATTGACTTGCGCCTTAATTGGCACTCGTATTATTTCTACAATGGACAGTCTCCACGAAGGTTTAGAAACTAAAGAGGGAAATGCAAATAATAATACAAAAAATGTCAAAAAAAATGGTGAAGAATCTTCTGAAGAAGACGAAGCAATAGATGAAGCAATAGATGAGGAACTTGAAGGAGTATCCAATAAAGAAATCAAAGAACTTCTTAGTGATAAAAAAATAAGACAAGATATCCAAGCAGACCTTCAAGGTATGTTAAAAACCCAAGAGCAAATGATTGAAGGTATGAGTAAACTCGAGCCTCTTATTGATAAAGCTGAAAAATTTCGCCAAAAATACCAAAAATACGAAGGTATGGGACAAAAGTTCATTGAAACAGGTAAATAATCATTTCATATTATATACTATACTATAATATGAATCAAGTACAAAATATATTTGGAATTTTATTATCTATTTTTATACTTTCTTATATTCTCCAAAACTGGCTGGATATAAAAGTTGTCCAAAATGCCAAACATTATTACAAAGAAGCTCTTTATGCCACTGGCTTAAAAAAACGTCCTAATATTGAACCCATGGGTGCTATATTAAAAATGGTAGCACAGATACCAAAAATGTTTATGATGGTTTTCAAAATTTTGGGAAGTGTTGGTGGGATTGCTTCTTTTATTGCCAATTTAGCACAAGGAACTATCAACATCATTGCGGGTATGGTTTTATCTTTTTTCTTAGCACTTTTCTCAATGGTAAAGGCCGCATGGGAATTCGGTTTACTCATTATTTATGCTTTTGAATTTGTTATAACTCATATGTGGTGCTTTATGAAAATACTGTTTAGTTCATTCGATTGTATTTTGTGGTATTTAATAGAAGTTCTCGGTAAAGTATTATATTTATTGGGACCTACGTTATTCATATCTGTTCTACTCTTAATTGGTATAGACCTTCGTCCAATGGAAAAGTCTTTCTGGGTTATGATGGAATCTTTAGATAAAATTGCTTGGGCCTCTATGGGATTTCATATTATCCACTTTCCAAAATGGGTAAGAGATCGTTGTTATAATTGTAAACGATTGAAGGTATCCAAAATAGGTAACCAATTCTTTAAATTCAGTAGTTATTTGACAGAAAATATTCCGCGTGATGCTGCACCTGGTATTTCTACAGTGCAACTCGGTTTCGGACAATTTATGGATGCATTAAAATTCATTATGGGTATGTTTGGATAATTTATTTATATAATGTATAACAAATGCCTAAAAAATGCCCACCTGGTGTGTTTTGTGTAGAAAATATGACATTGGCCTTTTTGTTTATAGTGTTTTTCATTTCCGGCTATTTTGTCTATTTACATATTAAATCACCTACACAAATCATTAATAAAATACCTCAACCTACTATTATTAGTCAAGAATCTACATCACAAGACAATATTTTTAATAATGCTATGAAACCTCCTTTACGCGATAATCAATATTTCCCACCTTTAGCAGGAGATGTTCGTGGAGGAATTCCTATTAATATCAAGACTCGCGCTACTCCTCACAGTTTTGAGCAAATTGGCATTCTAACCAAACCCGGAGGAAATGAAAATCTCATATTACCTTTAATGGGACGTCCTACTGATACTGGACGTGATAAATGGGAATTCTATACCATTTCCAATTCCGGCTCCGTTAATACAAAACTGCCTATTAGTTTCCAAGGCAAAAATTGTTCTTCTGAATATGGTTGTGACGACATTATGAATGGCGACCAAGTCTATGTAGAAGGTTATAATTCTACTTTCAAGGTCACAAAATACGATAATTCCTCTTTTAGATACATTCCTGTTTTGTAATTGTAATCATTATTTCATAAAATTAAATAATGATACTATATATAAATGAGTGACGTTACAATAGATTTTAGTAATAAAATAGACACATCAAAAATAATAACATATGATTTTACTCCAAATAAAGCATTACAAGTGAAAAATAATAAACCGCAAAATATTGGTTCCATTTATCCTTCCAAAACGATTCAAATGGACAAAGTGGACTACAAACCTATTGATTTATATTTTGCAAAAAACACAAATCTTACTGTTATTAATGGTTCACAAACTCTTGAAAAAGATAAGGTTGCTTATATGGTTATAGAGCACGAAAATTCAAACAAAGACAAATTATATTTCTGTGTTCCAATTAAAGGTCAAGAATTTGCAAACGACACAAGTATTTCAAACCTGCTTACTGCTATGGCAAGTAAAAGCGATAGTGGAGTCGTACCATTCAACTTAGAACAAGATTTATACAATGATTTGAGTGTTGCATATTATCAAGTTAATAAAGGAAACAAACCGGGTCATTACTTAATATTAAACACCGTTATTATGGTTTCAAATACGCTTATTCCGAAACTTGATGAATTGCCGCTATTTAATTCATCCGAATCTGTTAAAATTTTAAAATTACATAGTGATGATCAAATTTATATTGATTGTAATCCTACTGGCGAAAGTCCTGATACTATTGCTGCGTACAACATTCCAATTAATAGTGAATACGCGAATACACAAAAACAGAGTAATTATGAACGACAAGCAGTTTATACTGGCTTCTTTTCATTTGTTTTGATTCTAACATACTTCTTTGTTCCTTACTATTACAAGACTTATATCATAGAGAGTATTGTCAATTGGTATGACGAAGATAGTATGGATGGTGCATTGCAATATGTTGCTCCAGACGAAAAAGATAATGACTTGAAAAATTTCTATAGTGCCGAACTACGTTTAAGTGCTGTCAATAAATTCATTTTCATTATTGCTATTTTATTTATATTAAATAATCTCATATACGGTATTATTGAAAAATCAAATGACTTCATTATTGCAATGTATGCCACTGCGTGGTTTGCCGTAGCTGTATTTTCTGTTATTGCTAAAGGAGAAGGAAAAATGTTTTATCACCACGTTTCAGAAATGAATACAGATATACGCAAACAGTTGTATGAAGAATATTACAGCAATGGTAATACGAAAGAATTTGATGAAGTTAATGATAAACATGGTAAATTACTCAGTATTATTACACCATTCTTTTCATCAAATGTCCTCAGTATGAATAATGGATTGGTTATTGGACTCCTCTCATTTGGTATTGTTTGTTATACACTAACACAAATTTATGTTTTTGGACAAAACACAGATGTCAGTTTGATGAAAGTGATCATCAATGCAATAATATACAGTGTAATAATAGTTACGCTACTATTTACTTACACTAATAGAAAGCCAATCGGATAATTATACTATTCGTAATAGCCATTTTTACATAAACATATAATTATGTAAAAATGAAATTAGACTTGAGAAGCACCTTCTAATTTTGGAGCAACTGGTTTATATTTAGTATCTAAGATTTGGCTCATTTCGCTTTTTCCTACTGGGGCCATTTGAGAAATCATTTCTTCTTCTAAAGAAGTTGTTTTTACTGGATTCATTACGTGCATTTGGATATCTTTTTGTTTTTGAGATGGAGTATGCTCTACAATTGCATCACGTGCGGATACAAAAGCTGTTCTGCGGATTAATTCATATGCTACGAAAACAAATAAGATGGCGATTACTGGATTAGCATAGTAAAATAAAAATAATGCGGTCACTAAAATGGTAATCATACCCATAGGGGAGTCGATAGTTCTTGCCATAAATTCTGGAGTATCTACTTGGAATACTACATAAAGAATCATAACAGCAATTACGCTAATTTCCAAAGGTGTCATTTTCAAAAATAAGTTTTTCATTATATTATACACTTGTATTTTTTTTGCAAAAAATTGAATTAAATCGTTTTTTATATGGGATCGTAAAGTAAATATGAGTAAAATAGACCCAGAAGAAAAACAACGCATTGTTGACAATGCACGTATCGGTTTTAAAGGATATACCATCCCTAAAGATTGTTTATCTACACAAACACTACAATACTTGTATGAAGACCTATCTGTTAAACCATTTATTAATGTCCGTATTGGAGCTCCTGATGTTGGCGGTGCCCAAGGATTTCCTTGCTATCGTGAAAACGGAAAGAAAATATATATTCCACGATTTTATGGCGAGAAGTTATTTGGGATACCTAAAGTTTGTGATCTTGAAATTAAAAATCATCATAATTTGACCTTTGCTAAAACATTACGTGATTATCAAATAGAAATTGTCAATACTTATATTAATTATGTTAGTAAACCAGGACAAGTTGGAGGTGGTGCAATACTGGAGGTTCCCTGTGGTCGTGGTAAAACTGTAATGTCATTAGATATTATTAGCAAATTACGTCAGAAAACAGTTATTATTGTCCACAAAGAATTCTTAATGAATCAATGGATTGAACGTATTCAAGAATTTCTCCCAGATGCACGTATTGGAAAGATTCAAGGACCAGTATTTGATATTGAAGATAAAGATATTGTTATTGGTATGCTACAAACATTGTATGCAAAAGATTTTGGCTCAAAAGGATTTGAATCATTTGGTCTTACTATTATTGATGAAGTTCATCGGATTGGTAGTGAACAATTCTCAAAAGCATTATTCAAAGTCGTTACACCCTATATGTTGGGCATATCTGCTACTGTTGAACGCAAAGACCGTCTTACAAATGTATTATATATGTTTATTGGCGATAGAATATATCACGAAGAACGTGCAAAAGATGATAAAGTCATTGTCCGAGGTATCAAATTCGTCACTAATGATAGTGCATTTAATGAAACTGATTACGATTTTAGGGGCAATCCGAAATATAGCACAATGATATCCAAAGTCTGTAATTATGGTCCCCGTTCAGATTTCATCATTCGTATGTTGGCCGATTTATTTTCCGAACATCCCGAAAAACAAGTTATGGTCCTTGCTCACAATAGAGCATTATTAGTCTATTTCTATGAATCTATTAACAATAAAGGTTTTGCTTCCTGTGGATATTATGTAGGGGGTATGAAACAATCCGCATTAGAAGAAACCGAAGGTAAACAAATTGTTCTCGCTACATATGCTATGGCTGCAGAGGCACTTGATATCAAAACATTATCTACATTAGTTATGGCGTCTCCCAAAACAGATATTACACAATCTGTTGGACGCATTTTGCGTGTAAAAGGCAACAATCCTATTGTCATTGATGTCATTGATAGCCACGACCATTTTGGCAATCAATGGAATGCGCGTAAAAAGTTTTATAAGAAAAATGGCTATTTTATCCAATCCGTTTCTTCGAAAGAATATGTAAATATGACAGATAGTCCTTGGAAAGTCCTGTACAATCCAGATTCACCAACTACTGCCAAGTCAGATAAGCCAAAATGCCTATTGAAGTTTTAATTATAATTTGTCTCCAAATAACGATACAAAATTTTTTAAAGATTTTCCTCTTTTATCCATACAAAAATCGGTCAAATTTAGCTCTGTTATATCCATGTTTACTAAATAATGTTTAAATACAACATCTACTATTTGTTTTCCTTCTTCCAATGTTAGACCATTTGGGACTGGAGTACCTGTTGCTGGCATTACAGAAGGGTCTAATGCATCCACATCAAATGATAAATGCACAGGTGATGTCCCAATAAAGTTGCGTAGTTTTTGCATTGATTCCGGTATGTCTTTACGTATATCTTCTACTGTGATTACCTGAATATTTTTCTCGCGCAATACTGACTCCTCATATGAATCAATGTCTCTTATTCCAATATACATTAGATTCTCAAATGGTAACAAATTTTCTATGAACTTGCAATTTTCATTTGACTGCAATCCAGTCAAATATGCCAATGGCATTCCGTGATAACTTTTTGTATTACTACTTTCATATGTATTTATGTCAGGATGAGCATCTACCCAAACCACTTTTGCATCATCATAATTATTCAATGTACTGGATACTGTTCCTATTGCCATTGAATGGTCACCGCCTATATTTATCACGTTTCCACATAACACATCATTCATTTCATGCAATGCTTTCAAATTTGTGAATAATTTTTTTTGACAATTTATATGGTATACTGGCGATTTGATAAACGGCTCTAAAAATTTAAAATTATTTGCTACACCCTTCTTCTTTTGACCTAAATTGTGTGAAAACATCACGAGATTGCGGCGAAACATTGCAATACTACTATACATTATCTATATATAGTCTATTTATACCACTTTTAAGAAATTGATTACTAAAATCAAATTTTTCTTGTATGAAAAAAAGTAATATAAAAATATTTGTCGTTCAATATGGATACTGTGTGTATGAAAACTTCTGAAAAACGTAATCAAAAAATTGAATTGGTGAAAAAACTTAGCGAGGAATTTACCCAAATTATTAGTCGCATTGAAATCGCGAAATATCCGGATATTTACTGGGGTTCTAACGGTGTTGGTGACCGATGGTGTAATAAGTTATTCAATTATACGTCTATTCGCGCCAATAAAACCGGTGAATTGAAACTGAAAACGTATTCTGAAAAGGATAGTGATTCCATACCACCGGAGTTATTAGACGCTTTTAAAAATGACCCTAACCACAAGGAAGTTAACGGAATTGTCGGGATCTTTGTTCATGGCAGACGTGAGAACATTGTAACACGTCCGATTCGTGATGATATTAAGAAATTTTACCGTAATATCGCCTGTGTTGTTTGCGGTTCCAATAGTGAACTCGTATGTGACCATAAAAATGACTGTTATAATGATAATGATGTCCTTGATTCAAACCTCCAGCAATTAGATGACTTTCAAAGTCTGTGTAATCATTGTAACTTACAGAAACGACAGATTTTCCGTAAGGAATGTGAAGACAACAAAATTTATAGTGCAAAAAATATACCCCAATTCCGTTATTACTCCTTTGATTTCCCTTGGGAAAAAAAGACGTTTGATAGGTCTGACGTGTCCACTAAACAAGATACGTTTTGGTACGACCCTGTCGAATTCCATCGCAAACTTGAACTTTACACAAAATTATACTACTCTGTCATTATCCCTTTAAAAACTAAAACTAAAACTAAAAACCCTAACCCTGAGCACCCTCCTCTTCCTCCTCTGTAAACTCTTTTGTCTTATCTAATATCTTATTTGTTTTACATACATAGTCGTTATTAATTTCACTGCCGTTACATTTACGTCCCGTTAATTTACACGCTATGGCTGTCGTTCCAGCTCCTAAAAAGGGGTCTACTACTAAATCCCCTATGTTGGAATGTTTTTTTACCAGCGTTTGAAATAATTCTAAACTCTTTTGTGTGGGATGAAAACGATTTTTTCCACCTTGTAATGGAAAGCTATATATTCCATTATCGTATTTACTATGGAATGTCGGTTTCCCTTTTTTTACTGCAGTTATTGCTATCTCACGACAATTTGTCAAATAGTTGGTCTTAGAATTTAAGGGTTGTGGATTTGTTTTGATCCATTCAATCATTCGGATTTGTTTGAATTTATGCTTTTCCAATAATTCTTTTAACTGACTTATCTTCCATAAATCAAACCAGATAATTAGTGTGCCACCATCCCGTAACTTTTTATAAAAAGCTTCAATAAACGATTCCAATGTTCCCATTGTAAAATTACTATCCCATTCTCCATAATCCGTTTTTACACAATACTTCTTACCATAAATTGTGCCATATTTCATATAATTATTTTTTGCATCATCCGTCTCAATATTATTCAAGAATTTATATTCATTCCATTCATCTTCGGTTTTTACAAATTCTACATTATTCGCTTCATTTGCTTGGACATTATTATAGTGGGTATTCATACCCGATTCGCGACTAATAATATATGGCGGATCTGTCAAGATTAAATCAATGGAATTGTTTTTATGAGAATTCATTAATTCTAATCCGTCACAGCATTTTACATTTATAGATTGTTGTGATGTCATTGTAGTGTTACCTTATATTCATAATATATTTTTAAATCAATTTTTTAGAATATTTCGTCCAACATTTTATATATTTTGCGGTTTCTTCCTGACAATGCAGTGGTGCTAATTCTTTTTCGTGCAAATTCTTTAACATACATATTTTATAAGCTTTATAGTATGTTTCGCAGTCACTCTCTTTAGATTTATTTTGATTTATTGAAAGCATTTATTTACATATATATGATATTATTTCTATATTGATGTAGAAAATAACATTTCAGTTATTGAACACACCTAATACAATTCTATACATTATATCTTCCATTATAATATAGACATTATGACAACACAGCATACATCAAAAGTTGAATGTACTAAAAATATTACTAAAAAGAAATTGGATAAAACCTTCTTTATTGACCGTGAAAAAAAGACTGTAAATATTCATAGTGCGTCTGCTTTAGAAGTGATTGATAATTTCAACCTAAGTAATACAAATATTTTAGGAACTGGCAGTTTTAATAAGGTTAAAGAATTTCCATTGTCCGATAAATGTGAAGAAAAAGATAGATCCAAGGAAGTCGCTGTTAGAATTAGAACTCTTCAACTCGGTTCCGATATTTTCAAACAAACAAATACACAAAAAGGAGGTATTGAAACCATCGCCGGTGAAGTCAGTGTAATTCAACCGGAATACAAACTTGACCCCATAATAATGGATTCCATTCATAATTTAATTGACTTCTCCAAGAATGATTTGCACCCAAAAGTATATGAAATTAAAGTCATCGAACGCTATGGTGAATTTATATTAGTGATTGTTATGGAAAAATATCAATCCGACCTACGTACATTTATTGAGAATTATAAAGATACTTTCCTCAAAGATATACATCACGAATTAAAAGTTAAAGATGGGAATGTATGGCCAAAGTCAGTTGTTAACAATGACATACTCATTCAATTGATGCAGAAAACAGTTCAATTAGTAGAAAAGGTATCTAAAAAAGGATATTTTTGTTACGATATTAAAGGGGGTAATATTGTTGTAAATTATGATATCAAGAAACAAACTATTGATCTTAGAATGATTGATGTAGACGCTGACTATTGCATCAAAAATATACTTGTTCAAAGTGATGAAAAGGCTAATGATAAAAAGACATTTACAAAACTTAAACTCACAAGACCCGAGATTTATAAAAATACGATGCTTGCATTATTAGCCCAACATCTTTACGTATTCGATGACTTTAATTATTTGTCTAATTATTTCTTTGGTTGGAATCAGATTACCAGAACAGTTGATAAGTATTTAACTGCTTCAGAAAAAATTAAAGGTGTCATGAATACCGTTGATGAAGCTGCTGACGACAAACAGGTTGAAGAATTCAAAAATTATGACAGATATTACATTGGTGACCTAACCGAAATGACAAATCATTACTTTTTTTCCACAATCAATGACCATTTTGCACAAAACCTATTCTGTTTTAGTAGGGAGTTCAAGAAAAAAGGTAGAATGGGTTTTGGTCTAAAATATCTTCTAATTTCAATTAAAAAATTGCATAATAATGTTAGTTTCTCGTATAAATTGCCAGAAATAATACGTAAACAAAAGCAAATCGAAGATATTGAAGTAGAACCTGATAATTACAAAAAAGTAGATATTCAACCTACTGATAATGTACCGCCTCCAGAACCTAAAGATACTCCGACCAAAAAACCTAAAAAACAACGGGAATATAAGGAACATAAGGAA
>MDSZ01092012.1_pt1 | contig 15310 bp, 9 predicted proteins | sample 811201 | NCBI WGS metagenome assembly MDSZ01 (sample SAMN05326647, study PRJNA326480) | marine metagenome | isolation source: seawater | place: Indian Ocean: North | collected 2010
ACGAGGCTGTGTTCTTCCCGACAAAGCTAGTAGAGTCCTCAACTCTGCAGCGTTGAAGTCAAACTCAACAAACAAATCGTTGTTGGGCTTGATGTATTTCCTCATTTCCTTATCTAGATTTAGTATGGGAAAAGAGTTTCGCTTGGTTGTTAACCGACCTGTCTTGGCACCAAATGCATTATACTCCACGCACTGCTGCCTATCCTTTACTTTTCTCAAAAACCTTCTGGCTTTCTCAATGTGATAATCTTTCTTCAATTCCGAGAAGTCAATGTTCACTTCACTACAACCTATACTATCAACAAACTTTACAATGTCAACAATAAAATCATAATTGTCTGGCTTTTTGTAATTTTCAAATACGTGTTTAGTTATTTGGTTTTTACATTCAAGCAACTCACAAATAACTTTGTGAGGAACTAGATCAAATATACAGTGATCTCTAGTATCAATATCGGATGTGCCAATTGATTTTGCAAAAGCAGCCATCTTACTTTCAGCCTGCTTCAACCTGTCTTTGATTATTTGAGGACAATGATCTCTGTAAGAATCACCACCAACTAAAACATTAGCATACTCAATATCACTACGGACTAGTGATGGAGAGTGTCTCCAGGTTCTTTTGCAGTCTGCATCAATGTTATTAAATTGTAACTTTTGTTTATGATAGTGCCCAATACATTCAATCTTATTATCAATAATCTGAAAGTACATTTACCCTCGTTTCAATAACCGCCGCCAGAGCCTCCAGAAGAGCCGCCTGATGAACCACCAGAAGATCCGCCTGTTGAACCGCCTGTTGAGCCGCCTAGTGGTCCGAATGCCATGAGCATTGCAAGTTCAGCAGATTCTTTCTGCTCTTGTTTTTGTTCTTCCTCTATATTATCAGAAGTGGACGCAGGAATCAAGTAATTTGGAACACTTTCTTTTTTTAGATCCAAAAATCTAGTATCCAAGCTTAACATCATATCGTTAGCAAATTCAAATCTTTTTAGAATACCATCTCTTGGGCCTTCAAGTTTGCGCGCCATAGCCAATCCATGCACTCTATCTACAGTGGCCTGATTATTTGGAAGTTTCTGCTCCTCGCTACGTGCTTCAATATAGATTCTTAATAGTAGCGAGAGGTTCATCTCATCCGTTAGCTGTTTGCCGCTTTTGCCGAGGTCATCGCGTCTTGTTGTGGTGATGCTTTTTACTGAACCGTCTGCACAATAAGATGTTTTAGCTCTGTATTTAAACTCGTCTATGTACTTCATGTAACAATCCAGAATGAATTGTCTTAGATGCAACTCATCAATGTGGTGAGTAGAAATAAAATATTCTTCAAACATTTGTTCAGGGGTTTCTACACCCCTTGCTCTCATATGTTTTCTAAGCGGAAGAGAATTTAAATCAGCAACCATAGTCCACGGGCAACGAACGCTACACCTAAACCCAGATTTTTTATACATATCAACCATAGATTCAAATCCAGAATCTGAAACCATATTAATTACTGTTCTCATATCGTTTGCACTAGCTTGCATAATATCTATAGCCAAACCTGTTGAGTGTATTGGTGTTTTTCTTGACAGATAAAATGAAGTAAATGTAACGAGACACTCAGTAGAAAACATTCTTACAAAATCTAAAAACAATTCCATAAAATCATTTATAGACTTTACCTTTTCTTGATTTGGATAAATAAACCTTTCCAAAAACACTTGTCTAACTTCACCATCCAAGTGGTCCTTGTGTAATTTTATGGCATTTTTCCAACCATGCTTTGCTTGCATTTTAAATTCTGAAACACCAGTAACATATCCTGTTCCTGCGGAAAAACTTCTTGCTGAACAAAAACTAGCAACTGATGGGTCCAGGGACATGTGATTATCAAATAGGACTTTGAAATTGTTAAACCCATCGGCCACAAAATCTAAAGCCATCACAGGTCTATCATCTGATGGCAAAAAATCATACACACCTTCTTCTAAAGGCACAACTGGTTTTCCTAAGTGATTAAGTTTCCCGTATAATTGATGATTTAATTTTCCCTTACTTGAGAGATTAATATACTTTCCAACAACCGTAGGCACTGGATCATTACCATTGTTAGTTAAAATGTTGTACAGCGTTCCTATTTGCTGTTTCATTCCCTCATGAGAATGTAGTGCATTTGATTTTGAATTTACAAATGTGAGGATGGGATATCTGTTAGTGCTCATGGTTTATTGTTCTCCTCTGGTTCGTCTTCAGGATCAGGATTGATCTTGCCTGTTCCAAGTTGCACTGTACCGTCAGGACAGTCCATGCCTTTGCGCACTCTACTAGTTACAGTCGCAGAATTCGGCGGGCCACAGCTAACATCAGTGGTGTTTGGCGATGCTTCTGAGTCTTGCGCTGTAATTTCATTAACAGCGAAAACACGCGTTTCAAAGACACCACCTTCAGTGATTGAATTGTTAAGAGTGATGACTCTATAATAACCACCTAAACCCAAAGCCTTAGCAGCTTCAACGTTGCCTGATCCAGGTATTGTCGGCAATAAGTAAAAAGCACTACCAAGAGTAAAAAGAGGATTACCTATGGTGGCAACATTAACATTGTAAGGAGCTTTCAAAACCTGCAAGCTTTTTTCTGGATAAGGCGATGAGAACTTAATTGCTCTGTCTGTTTCATCAAATTTATTTTGAACAACAGAAAAATTAACGTCCTTAAGAATACCACGATCAGCACCCATATAATAGTGCGGAATACTGTATTGCTTGTCTTTAAAATAATTACCGCGACCATTTGCTTGAGATTGTAAATTTGCCGTAATCATTATGTACGCTCTTGCCTTCTCATTCCACTCACTCTTGTATAGTAGTGTTTTGGGTATGCTACTCAAATTAATTCTACCATTACCACCAGCAGCAATCTGCAGCATTTTATTGTGATTTGGCATAGTCATTTCACCAGAGTCCATGTCTAAAAAATCAGATCTAATATTTCTAAGCTTTACATCAAATGCTTCACCAGAGAATATTGGCCTTACAAGAACATCAAAGACTTTCTGAAGAAAATCACCTAACATTACTCTTGTTACTATTTCTTGAACATAGTACTTGTGCATGAAAGCATTAAATCTCTTGATACTAATAGGAATATCTGCCATAGCCACCATTGCTCTCTGTCTTTTTGGTGGAGTTTTCCCATCTTGGTATGCCACACCAAGTGCTTGCTGGTTTTTTTCATAAGCCATGCTACCAAGCAAGATGGCTGGGACAGCGTTGTCTTTTTCATCCAAATGAGCAATCTCATAAATAACGTTAATTAAATCCCCTAAGAAGAAATATGAGATATAGTGATTTTGAAGAGTCTCTGGATCACTGGGATCTGGGCCATCTACAGTGGGGTCTTTTGCTTCCTTGATATCCTGGTCAGATATGCCTAGCAAAGAAGGATCAGGAGGAGGTGCACCTGGAGCTAAAGCTTTTTCAATTTCATCAAGCTGCGACTGAATTTTTTGTCTGTTTTCTAAAAGCTTTCGTTCTTCATCCAATTTGATAAAAGCAAGCTGTTGAAATGCGGGATGATCCTTTCCAAGTGGCTTATCCTCATTTACGACAAAACCAGCAATTCCTAGAGGCATCATCACTACGCTGGCGATCATAGCCCATTGGGCTCCTATTCTCTGGCTTTCTGCGGTTTTTTCCATTGAATAAAATTGCCCTATCACCATCTTTTTGGCATAATTCAGAGCAAACCTTAACTCCATTGCTTCCCTTGAATTGTAGTCGTCTGCTTCAAGCCGCTCCAGTTCCTCTTTTTGTGTTTTATATGGACCATCAAAGAACTCTCTCATCTCATCTTCACCGTTCTCCAAGTCCCATTCGCTAACATCATAAACAAGCCCCTTTGCTGCAAGGTATTCTGAAGGTTTAACTTGTTTACCTGTGTTGGGATCAGTTAGGGTAAATGCGTCTGTTTGTTCTTCATCTCCTCCAAAACCGAAAATATCACCGAACTCGTGAGCGTTAACACCAGGCATCTCTTCTGTCGGCTCTGCTGTACCATCTACAATCTCATCAATATTTCCGTATAATGCTTCCAAGCGTTTTTGTTCTTGATCTAAACTCTCAATCTGTACTTGTAGTGCTTCTTTTTTTCCTTTGATGGCACTTAGAGTCTTTCCTGAAAAAGCTGCAAATTCTTGCTTATTGACAGCAAGATATCTAACTTTCTTGTTCTTGTACAAAAGACTTTGCATTCTTGACATGTTTTCTTGCGTTCTTTGTTTTAAGTTTTTAGTCGCTTCGCTTACCAAAATCTCATCAAGAATCGTAGACAAATCATCTTTAGTTGAAAATTCTGGATTATCACCCTCATATTTAGGTTGAAGTCTTCTCTTAATAAGGTGCAGACGGAGACGCTTGAATTCTTCTTTCTCTTCATCAGACCTACTTGAATCTTTTTGAGCCGCATCAATGGCAAGGCTTGCTGCTGTCATCTGATCTTCAAGGCTTCTTTTGCCATCGTTATTAGGTGTCTCATTATCTTTAAGTGCTGTATTTGTTTCCTCAACGCTTGCCTTCAAAGCCTCGTTTTTTTCTTCTACAGAATCAAGCTCGTCCACAGCGCTTTGAGCAATTTCTACATCTTCTTTATAATTTTTTGGAAGACCAAGTAAGTCAAAATCTCTTAAAAAAGTGTCAGTAGAACCAACAACATCAAGCGTAACCTGAAAGGTGCCGTCTTGATTAAAATCAAATACATTCCTGTATGTAAAAAGATATATAGTTTGTCTAGCTTTCTTAAGTGCTACTTCAAACTTGTGACCGTCTACTCCACCATCTTCAAGTTTGTCTTTTCCGCCAGGGGCTAAGGACCAACCCACAACGACTTTCAACCCAAAAGAGTTGCCATTTGCGTCTCGCATAGCTGTTCTGCCCAATAGAAGATTGTAGGGTGGTTTGGTAAATATACTCAAGTTGTTGCCATATAGAACCATCTTACCTACAGTTTGAGCTTTCTTTCCCGCATCACCTGTACCCGCTGTTCTCTCCCAGTTGAAAGACTTTAATCCAACCACTGGTTCATTGTATTGTTCAGATAGTGCTGCTTCTGGAGAGAGGCTACCAGCATACGTACCCTGCAAACGCACTTCGGTTTCGCTAACTATATCACTCCACCGTGCATCGCTTCTGTTTCTAGTCACAACTGACAAACGAAAATACGGAACCATCAAAGAAACAACTTCAGTTTTCATCTCAGTAAACTTATCCCAGTCATCAAAGTAGCCTTTTAGAAATGCAGGTCTAGCACTATCCTCACCATGAAGAAGAGAAACCCATTTACTGTAAACCGTATCTTGATTAAGCTCTTGTATCTGATCTAAGATCTGAATAAGGTAATAATTGTCAGTGAAATTTTTTGCGCCCTCAAAAGTCGCAGCGTTTAATGCAGCATCTTCTAGATCTTTTGCCGCAGTTAATTTTTCTGCTGCTTCCGAGACATTTTCAGGACCTGGTTTTGCTTTTGGTGGAGGATTACCCTTAAAACTTTCTCTGACTTGAGCGAGCTTCTCCCTACGCTTTTTTTCGTCCTGCTTTTTTTGATTAGGCGTTCTTGGATTTTTAATTTCATTGTCTTTCTTGACCTTTTCTATATTTTTTGTGATCGCATCGCCCAAGGCACTCATCAGTAAATCTCCATAGCTGCCAATACTTTCTCCGCTGGTAAGGGAATGTAAATAAGGTCTCCTAATCTACAATGGTTTTCTGTTGGTTTTTCGTTAAACGAAGCGATAACCCACCAAAGTTCAGGGTTCCCATAATAAACCTGAGCAAGTTTAAAAAATTTATCCCCAGCTTTCCACCTATGACCCTTCTTTTCAAGAGATCTAAATATACTAGGAGGTATTTTTTTTCTGCGATATGTTGCGTATTGTCTTATTCTTTTTTTGTTTCTTTTTTCAAGTTTAAGTTCATTGCTTGCTTCGTTGTTAACAATAACTCTTCTTGTTTCATATCTACTTGCCATTTAAAAATTCTCCATAATTAATCTTCTACGAAAGGAGGCCCGACAAAATCAATATCACCTGTGACCGCAATGTGTTCACCTTGTTCAGTGGCGAGTCCCGACGCTCCAATTGGAAGCGGTTCGGTTCCAAATACTGCGGCTTCTGCCATAGCGTCAGGGTCACTCATAAGTGCCAATGCCGCTCTTTCTTGGGCTATCTGCTCTTGGGTTGCGGTTCTTCCCATGTTTTGAAGTTCAATATCAGTTAAAAGGGCTTTTTCCTCATCTGTAAGGCTCGCTGCTCGCTCAGCTGGAGTTAATGCAGTTTGACGGTCTAATCTTTTTGCATTTTCAACAGGGTCATTGTCACGTAGATCAGTTGACTGTGCATTTGGGTCTGTGTTGTATGGGTAGTTTCCACGAGAAAACTTATCACCTTCCCAGCCAAGCATGTGCCGATGAATTATACCCATGTCAACATCCACTGTAAATGCTTTTGGAATAAACTGTCCAGCTACAGGATTAAAGAAACCTAATTCTAAATTTGGATTCATACTGAAGCCATTTACGGCTACAAGCAAACCATCTTTGGCATTTGCTGAAATAGCGTTTTCCCCTGTTATGTCTCCAGCACCTGTTGAAGTATCTTGAATAAGGTTTCCAAACTTTAATAACAAGATAGGCGGTGCAGACATAGTTCTTTGATTGTTGTCTCGTGTCTCATACGCTGGATAAAGAAAAGAAACCAACCTTTCAAACTTTCTAAGATTGGCACTACCTTGTTCAACGCTGTTTGCAGGAACTGCAAAACTAAGCTGCATCCTTCTTTGTGTATTTTGGAAGGTGTATATAGGATCCATACGCCCAAAGACACTTTCTGGGTTCCAATTACAAGACCAATTATCAGAGAAATTTTCAATAAAAGCATCAAAATACACTGGGGTAACGGTTGCCTGCATTGGCTTAAAACTTATGCGCCATTGTCGGGCGTTTGACCAACCACGGGCTGGATCTACGTAAGGTTTTTCCCTTTCTCTTTTGACTTTTTTTGCAGTATTTTCTTCTACCATCTTATATTATCCCCTTGTGCATGTCTACACCATAAAAATCGTTGTTTACACTACTGAGAGCAGCCCTACCGATCTCTCGTCTATCAATCTTAATTACAATTTCTTTTTGACCTGACTTACTCATTAGTTCAATTAACTTGTCTAGCTTGCTTGCCAAGACGCCGCCCTCTTTTGATGCAACAACTTCGGCAGTATCACTAACATTAAATCTTGTTCCCGTCTGAGCCGAAGCCATATTGATCACAGCGTCATTTACATTTGCTGGGTTTACTGCCTTTGGTCTTGGTGGGTGCTTATCTCCCAAAACATATTGGCCAAGACCAGTAAAGAATTGATCTGGTAGTATTTCCGTAAATTTTGAAATAAGCCATTTAATTGGAGACATCCCAAATAAAGACAAAACACCGTCAATCAATGATAAAGCTGTACCAAACCCTGGTATAAACTGCAGTGCAATATTTGCAAGAGGATGGGCAATAGACGAAACGGTTAACCTACCTAGCTTTGCCACATTTGGGGTGCCACCTAAAATCCTTTTTTCTCTCTCTCTTTTTGCAGCATTGGTAACATCTTTGTAGCCACCAATTATACTCATTAAGGGGCCAGCGATCAGACCTAAACCTGCAAGCAGTTTGGCTCCAAGTCCAGAACCTGCACCACTTCCAATTACTGACATGGCACTACTCGCGCCACCTAAGCCACGACCAGCAAGTCCTCGTGCGGCAGCATTAATTCTTCCTGGCCCCTGAAATCTACCCACACCTGCACTCATTCTTGTTGCACGGTCAACCTGGAAACCAAATCTTCCTGCTTGTCCAGTGGGCACCCGATAGCCAGGTCTAGGAGCGGGGCCGCCAGGTCTACCGCCAGGAGCGCCACCAGGAGCACCGCCAGGCATACCGCCGCCGCCAGGCATACCAGGCACACCGCCACCCATGCCAGGGATTCCTCCCCCCATACCAGGTATGCCGCCACCACCGCCCAGCATGCCGCTCATCATGTCGCCACAGCAAAAAGGTATAGCTGAGCCTACAATGTAAACTTCCTGCGCTGAAGAACCCAAAGCACCGCCCAGGAGTTGATTGACCACTCCACCAGCGCCGCCCGTAGCGGGACCAAGCAATGATGTCATGGCCTTACGCTTGAGCATATTAAAAGCCATCTTACCACCTAGAGTCAAACCAGCGACTGCCGCAAGAGTCATCAAACCTGACGCTGCGCCTTTACCACCAGTTATCTTGCTAAACATGGTATTAAGACCACCGAGTGCTTTTCCGATAAACTTCACGACCTCCATGATAGACACAAAGACACCCTTAACTGTTTCAAGAGATTCTGAGTCAAACATCTCTGTGCCGAAAACTTCTTCCATTGCCTCTTGGAGTGCTACTGTAATTTTGGACATAAGGTCCATCATCTTCATGCGCTTTGCTTCCATCTTTTCACGCTTCGCGGCATCAACTTCAGCCTGTTTCATTGTGCTTCTAATCTCTGATGAGGACAGTTTCATAAATTTGGATAATTCGTCAACATTCATACCCATCTCTTGAGCGATGGCCTGCCTGCGTGCTTGACTCATCGTCATAAAGTCTTCGCCAGTCCTGTCTAGTGCAGATTTCAACTCAACAAGCCTGTCTGTGGTGGTGCCAGACATCATAGTTAGGGTATCTAAAAACGGCCCACCCAATATAGCGTTCAAAGACCCAACTGATTGAGCGCCATCCTCAAAAGTATCAAATTTTGAAGTTACATCTACCAAGCTTTCAATTGACATACCAGTCGTAATAGCAACTGCTTGTAGTTTCATAAACTCGCCTTGCATAGCAGGTCCGTGCTTCATCAGGGCACCACTCATTTTATTGAAGTTTGATATTATTTCGGCTGGAGGTCTGCCTAATTCATCAGCGAGACTTGAAAACTTTCTGGCATTTTCCTCTGCAAGCTCTGGGGTTTGACCAAGGGCCTGTATCAATGTTGCTAAAGCTTGGCCAGTCTCTGGTGCTGCCACGCCCAACCCTTCAAATGCTAGAGTTGTGAGCATTAGTTCTTTTCTAGATGTAGCAGAAACTGACTGAAACTGAGAGAAAGATTGCTGAAGACCTACGATGGTATTCTTCATTTCTTCGCCGCCGTTGGTAAAGGCTTCAGTTTCTTCAGCCAGCATCGCCATATCATTTGCTGCCGTCATGATTCCAGTTTGTTCAAATATTTCAAACTGTGCTTTGTCAAACCTCATGAATGTTTCTACTGCTTGGCTTGTTAGCGTAGACATTACCTTCATGGGTGAAAGAGAAGATAAGAGACTCAAGCCAAAAGACTTCATGCCTTTGCCCATCTCCTTCATGTTCATTGCATTAACATCTAATCCATCAACAAACTTATCAAGGGGACCTCCCGTGATACCCATAAATGTTTTGGTAAAAGCTTGAGCAGAGCCTGCCATAGACTTTTGGAATTCAGCACCCTGTTTTAAAGCTCTAACAAGCTTTTGGGCCTCAACTAATTGCTTCTTTTTTTCTAGTACTGCTTCCTGATCTACGTTTACACTGTTTAGTTCTATCTCAAGACGCATCTTGGCAAGTTCAACTTCCCTTGTAGCCATCTCAAGCTCTTCTTCTTGAACATCGCGCATGCGATCTATCATGAGCGACTGATCTTGAATGTGAGTACCCATTTCACGGGTGATGTTACGGCGTTGCTTTAGTAGTTCAAACTGCTCTTCTTCAACTCTTAGGCTTTCTTTGGCTTGTTCAAGGGTACTTTCTCCACCCGCACCAGTGCCTAAGCCGCCGTCAGATCCGACGTTTGCCAAAGCAGCGACGACTATTCTTACCTGCGCCTCTGGCATGCCTGCGGCAATCAGTCTATCTATTAGTTGTTGATTTACAGCCACCTAGTGCACCCTCACTTTATAGGCCAGACTATCCCCGTATCTCTTTCAAATTTTCTGATAGCGGATTCTAGCTTATACCTGCTCCTGTATGTGGCTGGGCTGTTCAGTCCGTGCTTGTTGAATGCCGTAGCATAGCCTTTTTCGGCTGCGATTGTTTGGGCAAAGCGATCAATTTGTTTTGGAGTTCCTCGCACAGACAAAGAGAAAGGGCTGCCTGTAAACATTACACCCATAACAGCTTTGATTATTTCACCTTGATGGGCCAAGAATGGTTGCACTCCACCTTCATCAATTTTTGTAAAATCTAGAATGAAATCTTTTTTTTCAGACAATTTTGCACCCTCACACAAGAAGTTTCTTACTATAAATAGTAAGCAAAACATAAAATGAAACAATGATAGTTCTACTGGGTTTTTGCTTTTCTTTTTGCCTTTTCAATTTCGGCTGCTTCGTCTTCAAACTGTTTGCTGAGTCTGGTTATAAACCATCTTCTTATTTGTACTGGAAGATTATACGCCTCAAAAAAGCTCCAACCACCATGGTGTTTTAATACAAATATCTCTTCATATACTGACTGTATGTAATCACTGTTCAGGCCAAAAAAACCGTGTTGTGATTGGCACGTCCACCTCCTGTTCCGTGCCACAGTGATCACAGACGGTATCATCTCGGAACTTAACGTCTGGGACTATTTTCGCGTATACTTCTCTAAAGGCTCTAGAGTCTGATGCAGGCATGTTATTTATGAATTCTGACAAATCAGATGGATCAGTTATGCCATTTGCACTTATGATTATAGTCCTAAGAAGATCAGTTGTTTGAGTTTCAACTAATTTGTTTTTCTTTTTTAACTGGGCCGAAGCAATAAGCTTGTCTTCTTCGTGACCAGTAATAAACTTACCCTCAATCAAAACTCCAGTCTTTGGTAGGGTGTATGTGAATGTGCCGTGGTCGGTCAACGAAACAGATTCAATATCTTCAGTTGTTATATCCTTGTACATTTCGTCAAAAACGGAGAGATCAAAATCATGATTATATTCTGATCCGCATTCACGGCAAACTAACGTTGCTGGGTATGCTGCGCCGTAGCCAGTAATCCTAACCGCATACATTAATGCGTTTCTATCTCCAGATAATAGATCTTTGGCCTTAAAAGAATTATCCATCAAGACATTATCCAAAAGCCTATCCAGTGCAATTCCTTTTTTAAGCAAAGCAGGAGATGTTAAAATATCTTCATCTCTAGCTGTCATGTATCTTATCTCAATAGTCTCTTTGCCATAAAGAGGACTGTCTTTGGGATAAAAGCGACCCTTAGATGGCAGTTCAACAATCTCTGTCGGCACTGCATAACTAAGGGAGCTTTGATGTTGTATGTTATTTGGAACAGGGGGCAGCACCTCCTGTTGTGGGGGGTGGGCTGCTCCTGCAGCCCTTCTTTTAGCATTTCTGTTTTCCATGTAACCTCACTTTCTAAAACAAAACAAAATAAAATAATTGACTTTTACGTCCTGCGACCACCTACAGGAGTACGGGGAGCGCCTGCAATGTTGCCATTGTTGCTAACGCCTACGGAGGTGCCTACAGTATTAAGCTCTTCGTCTATGACTGGATTTAGATTTGGGTTCAACCTTGCCCAGTCATACCTTAAAGTAAGCTCAAGGTTTAACAAGTCATCACCTTCATAGTCCAACTCATCAAAACTTACACCCTTAATAAATGGGTTGTAAAGTTGCCACTCTTCAATTGGTGAGCCCTCTGCATTCAATTGTGTGATAAAGATTCTTCCACCCAAAGAATTAACAGCATCTTTTTTGTTGATGGTGTAAGCTTTATCTGCCTGTTGACCTGGGCCTTTGGCATTCAAATAATTTTCAGGAGAGACGTACCCATGCTGGTAAAGAAGCTCCATCATTGTCTTTGATGCATCAGGCTGGATTGGGTCAACCAAAGTTAAGTTAATTTCAGCCCACTCAACCCTTCCAGGGTAGTAAAATTTATAATTTAGGAAGTTGTGCTCAGCCTCGCCAAGAGTAAAATTAGGCTTGCTAACCTTTTTGACTATCCATTGAGGCACACCTCTAAAACTCATCACCCATCTAAACTTTCTTTTTGGTTCTATCGTGTGATCTGACCAAAATTTTTGAATCGCCATTAATATAGCCCTCCTAATTATGCATTATACACTCTTAATTAGTGTAATAAAACGTTTTTTAATCATCAAATGAAGCACCAGAATTAGTAATTGAGAAATCTATGGCGATAAACTCAATGGCCCTGGCTGGCTTCAAAAAGATTTTTGCGTACATGATATTTCTATCAACAAGATCTGTAGTTGTAGTTGTTTCATCCAGAATAACTCTGAAATCTGTCAAACCGAGACGTGATTTAACACCGTCAAGGAAAGGCTCAACTTGGCCTCTAAATCTGTTCCATGTAGACTGAACATTTTGATCAAAAAGCAATCTAGCTGCAATCACAGATACCTGCTTCTTGATAAAGATCATAAGCCTTCTGACATTAATTCTATCCAATGCTGATGGTGTAACCTGTAGTGTTTTCTGACCAAAGATTACAATGCCCTCTGCTGGGAATTGAGCTATTGGATTGATGTTAGCATCGTACAACTTATCTCTATCCTTGCTTGTGAGCCTCTGAGAAACACCGAGCACTGGTATGCCAGCGGCACCTTCAGATAAGCCACCTCTAGTAAAACCAGCAGGTGCAAACCAAAGTTCAGAAGTTCTTTCAGAACTAGCAAAAGTACCCATCGCAACAACTGATGGTGGCACCCAGACCTGCTTAGCGTTGATTTCATCAAAGATCTTTACCCAAGGAAAGAAAGCACAAGCATAACTTGAATTTATACCTCTAGCCTTAAGAGCGGTGATTGCGTCTTGCACGCCATTTGCTGCAATTCTTGCCTGAAATGTGCTAGTTGTCTCTGTAGAAGGCTGGTAGCCGTTCTTTTCTACATCAATTATCGCTAAAGCATCTGCTCTATCTTCACATATTTCAATCACTCTATCAGTAATCAGTGTATTTCTAACACCTGGTACAGATAACATGTTAATCTCAACCACCTCTGGATCAGCAACCGAGTCTAACGCTCTCTTAATTGATGCGTTTGCAGAGTTAGCCTTAAAAGAGTTGTTTGTTGTTAAGATGTGATTGCCGAGAGGCTCTCTTTCCTTGATGTCAAGGCCATCATATCCACCATACATTGGAGCAGTGAAGGCAGTAAATCCAGCATCAATAATATCTGAATAGCTGCCTCTCTTTGCGCCATACGCAGAGCCCTTTTGTCTAGAGCCAGATACATAAGTAACTGTTGATACTGCATCTGGTGCAACATCACCTGCCACGAGATCGTCTAGTGTGAAAATAAAAGGAGTCTCCGTCGTTGAAGAAGCGTCATAAACATCTGCAGGCAAGCCTGCTGGGCCTGATACCAAGTCTAAGTAAGACTCATCAAATCTTGTATTGCTTGGTGTTCTATTTGTAGTAATACCAAAGCAGGCTTTTCTTTGATCTGATAATCCGTCGTCTGCTGATCCTGATCTTAGCGCAAAAGTTGGGAAAAGCAACTTAGCTTTTGCCTTCGGGCCCATACCCGCGATTTCAGGTCTAGCTGCACTAGAGCCAGATGTAAATCCATTGAATACAATAGATGTTTTGATAGGGCTTGTAGTATCAGCACTGGTACGCATAATTGTACCTTCAAGATGAACTTCCGATGATGCGTGACCAAGAGCCAAGACAGGGAAAGTACCAGACGTGTGCAAAGTTGAGCCAGTAACTCTAGTGTCTCCCTTAGCTGCAGTGTGATAAGCATCAAAATTCACTGCCTTATAGCGAGGAGGACCAATAAAACCAAATGGTAACAAATTAGTGTCGGTCAAGCCCTGATCAACGTCTTCGTTCATCAAAACTCTTACGTATCTTGAATTGTTTTCAAAAGTTCCATATACTCTGTATCTATTGTCGGTTACATCCCAGACCTGATGTTCATCACCAATTCTTCTAGCGATATAGTTAGGCGAGTTTGGATTCAAATTTAAGTTTCCAAAAGTCTCCAGAACTACCCTTGATGCATCGCTGTCTCTTGAGTATCTAAGAACAACGTCAAATGAACCATACTCACCATCAAGGACAGGTGCCTTGTGATTTTCAATTGTAATCTTAATATTCTTTGAAGACCACTCACCATCATCAAGAGCCACAAATCTAAAAAGCTTTTGCATCTTGTTAGCATCAAAGCCAGAAGAATTGTCAGTTAAGTCTTGTCCTATAAAATGAGGGCTGTAGGAAGGCTGTGTTGACTTCTGGTTCAAACCATAGTCAACTGATGCGCCTTGCTGAAGTGCTACAATAGCACCTAAAAGTGTACTATCGGCAGTTGCACTACCTTGATCAAGTGTGCTACCATGTAGATCCTTAACGTGCCTATCAAAGGATTCACCAAGGAAGTAACCCTTTTGATTTCTAACAGCTACGGTTGAACCAAGCAAAGTCGGGTTGGTATTGAAAACCTTTCTTATGTACTTGTCAGAATCTCTATCAAAGTTGAATGTAATTTTCTTTCCCTTTACAGACTTGTCAAATAACACCGCTGTAAATTCGTATTTTCCTGAAGTTGCAGGTCTGAACGCAAAAGCATTACCTGCGTGCGCGCTGCGTTCTGCGGAACCTGAATCAAGCCCCATAATTTGTATTTTATTGTTTGGTGCCATGTTACCTGAAAGCTCAATAGCCCCTTGATCAAAATACCAAACAGCAGCAAGAGATCCAGTAATTGTAGATTGTCCACGAGCGGCTGCGCCGTCGTTACCATTACCAGCACCGCCAAGGAAATGTCCATTTCTAGCTATCTGAGTGCTACCAGATGAGAATAGTACAAGACCATAAGCACCACCAGTATTGTTTGGATTTATGTGAGACCTAGCATGGTTCTTACTGACTTTCCAACCAGCTTCACCTCCCGATACTGCAGATGGATCTGCTTCACCAAGAACACGAACAACAGTGACTGGTGCTGAATTTCTTAGAAATGCTTGTGCTGCATACGCAGCATATGTAGGAGCGAGAGTGTTCCCATCTCTCCAGACATCACCGCCTTTGCCGCCAGCAACTGGGTTTCCAAAAATTTCCACAAATTCACTGAATGATGATACCGTTACAGGCCTGTTGCTTGGCCCCTTCGGTAGTCTACCTATAACACAAGGTCCTACGACCGCTGCGTCTCTTGGTAATTGAGAGTTATCAATCTCGTTAATGAATACACCTGGCGAGACGAACTTAAATCTTCTGACTGACATACTATTTCTCCTTGAATCAAAAAATAAAATTAAGTATGATTACA
>MDSZ01008329.1_pt1 | contig 15308 bp, 14 predicted proteins | sample 811201 | NCBI WGS metagenome assembly MDSZ01 (sample SAMN05326647, study PRJNA326480) | marine metagenome | isolation source: seawater | place: Indian Ocean: North | collected 2010
GATTTATCATGCGATTTCTATGGGCTCTGCCTCGGGAATCATGCTTGGATTGAGTGACCGACTAACTCCCAAGGAGCGTTGGGGTATCGTCCTTTATGTTAGGGCACTTCAGGATTTTGTCAGTCAGGCAACCAATGCTAGTGGAAAGGGGGGGTCATGAGCGTGTCAAAGGTAAATAGTGAATCTCCCAATTATGACCTATCGACTAAATTACTTGTTGGTGCAATTATAGGTATCGGTGCTGGTTTGATCGGATTAGCGACTGGTTTCAGTAGTGGAGAAAAAGCTCCTTTTCTTGGTTGGCTCTGGGGATGCTCTTTTTGGTTTAGCATAGCGATTGGGTTACTAATGCTGATTATGATTTTCCGCGTTTTCAATTCCAAATGGAGTCCCATAGTTAGAAGACAACTTGAACATGGAGTGGCAGCATTTCCTTGGTTGGGATTGTGCTTTGTTCCTTTGCTATTAGTTGTTTGGTTCGGTGGTGATCAATCAGGGATTCTTTGGTCATGGGTCAATCCTGATAGTCCTACCATGGAGGCAAACTCTGTCATCGCTGTTAAGGATGATGTTTTGCATCAGAAAAAGGAAGGATACTTAAATGTTTACTTCTTTAGCCTTCGTCTTATCGCATATTTCGCAATTTTTTGCGGTTTGAGTCATTGGTTGAGGAAAGTATCCTTCTCACAAGACAAAGATGGTAATCCAGAATGGACTACTCTTGGTTCTAAAATTTCAGCTGCAGGTATTCCTGCAGCAGCACTTGCTCTTACTTTTGGTGCTTTTGATCTATTCATGAGTCTTGAATATCAATGGTTTTCAACAATGTACGGTGTTTGGTTTTTCGCTTCTGGAATGAGAGCAGCACTGGCCGTAACGATCATTGCCTGCCTATACCTGAAAACGAAGGGTGAATTAAAAGGGCTTTATCAACAAGCTCATCAGTATGACCTGGCATGTTTGTCTTTGGCTTTCACCGTTTTCTGGGCTTACATCAGTTTTTCTCAATATTTTCTTATCTACAGTGCTAACATACCAGAAGAAACATTTTGGTACACTATCCGTGAGATCAATCCAAATACTGGTGAAATTTCCGGATGGTTTTGGGTTAGCATGGGATTAATCTTCGGTCACTTCTTTTTTCCCTTTCTGTATCTTTTATTTTACCGCAACAAGGTTGACGGAATGAAGCTGCTATTCATTGTTTGCTGGATTCTTGCCTTTCATGCCCTTGATCTGTATTGGAATATTATTCCAGGTAGAGAGATTGTACCGGGTGCTTTTGTTGGATTTGAAGCGAGAGGGGTTTTAGGAAGTCATTTGTTTTGGGGAATTTTCGTTTTTCTCGGAGTCGGTTGCCTAAGCTTTTGGGCGGTTTTAAGGAGTTTTACTTCCAATGTTGCGGAAATTATTCCGATAAGGGATCCTAGAATCTTGGACTCTATTCATCATCATGAGTGACCCAAAGGAACAAAGAGCTGATGGATGCAGCATTTTCTTCACGGTAATTACAGTAATTCTCGTTTCACTCGCTTTTGTTTTGATCCATGAATATTTACAACCTGAAACCCCGGAGGGTGCTTCATTGATGACAGACCAGCAAAGAGTTTCCAAAATTTCTCAATATCATGAGGAAAATGTTGCTTATAATTTGGCGATAGATACATTTCATTCCGATCGGAATTCATCTTTGGAGCAATTCATGTTGAAAACCGTAGAAGTTTACAAACCGGACTCTAATCGTTCCAACTGATTTAGCCGTGAAAGAAAACTCTGAACAAATCATTGATCGTTCTCTGAAGCTTGCCGTTTGTTTTTTTATAGCTTCTGCGGGCCTATGGCTACTTGCAGCAGCAGCTTTCGCCTACATTGCGTCCGCTAAATTAACTGATCCGTTTTTCTTGTCGTCTTTCGAATATTTTACTTACGGAAAAATCAAACTGGCTCAGGCGAATGCCTTTGTTTATGGATGGGGAGGGAACTCTATCTTTGCGGTTACACTTTGGATTGTTGCACGATTAGCACAAGCTGAGGCTAGGGGTAGTTTTCTCTTGTTATTAGGTGGCTCGATTTGGAACTTGGCTATCACCTTCGGGTTGCTGGGTATTTTGGACGGTCACATGACTCCGCATGAATTACTCGAAATGCCTGTTGAGATCTGGCCTGCACTTTTTATTTCTTATTCGATAATCGGAATTTTAATTTTAATCGTTCATCGCTCTAGAAAGAATCCTCAAACTATTGCTCCTCAGTGGTTTCTGCTAGCCTCCATCTTGTGGTTTCCGATGTTGTTTTTAATTGCATGGAATGGCTTAGAGCTTGATCCTGCTCGTGGAACCGTACAGAGCGTACTTTCCATGTGGTTTGGTCAAAGTTTGATTTGGCTTTGGTTAACCCCTGTTGCACTTGGTTCAGCATACTATCTAATTCCTGCAGTCATGGGCCGCCCAATAGACAAATATTATTTAGCAGTTTTTGGTTTTTGGTGCATTGCTTCGTTAGCACCTTGGTCCGTCGTACATCATCTTGAAGGTGGTCCGGTGCCCATGTGGATTCCTGCTATTGGCACAGTAATGAGTATTGCAATGATTTTTCCAATTGCAGTTGCATCGACTAATTTTCACGCAACTGCCTTTCAAGACATTAATAAGGTCTGGAATAGTCTACCTTTACGTTTTGTCATCTTTGGCACTCTTTCCTACACAATTTCCAGTTACATTGGGGTAGTCTTTTCCCTACCTGCAGTTGCTAAGATTACCCAGTTTTCAATCATTAATGAATTTCACTTCAATCAAAGAGTCTATGGTTTTTTTAGTATGATCATTTTCGGAATGGTCTATCATATTCTCCCCAGAATTACCGGTAACGAGATTGCAAAGGGAGCAAAGTCCTTTCACTTTTGGACCTCTGCCTTTGGTGTGCTAATACTTCTTCTCGCTTATCTCATCGGTGGGCTGACTCATGGAGTTTTAGCCCAGCAACCTTCGCTGGAATGGGCATCATCTGTAATATCTTCGGTAAAACCTTACTTTTTGATTACAGAGATTGCATTTATTGTTCTAGCTTTCTCACAGCTGGTCTTTGTGGTGAATGTCTGGAAAGCCATTCTGCCAAATCCTTTTGAGTTATTCACTAAACTTAGCATTTCAAGCAAAGGAGCTGCTTCGTGAACAACCTGTTGAAATTTACAGTTGGAATTTTTCTTACTCTCGCAGTTGCCTGGCTTGCATTTGTTGTAGGTGCCAGAGCTCAATTTGGTGATTTATCACCGATTTCAGAATCGTTAGACGAAGATAATCAAATTCCTACTGATGCTGATCTATTTCCTCACCCTATGGCTGGCTTGGCTGAGCAGGGTGCTGCTGAATACTTAGCACTCGGTTGTGCAACCTGTCACACCCAGCAAGTACGAATGGTAGAAGCAGGTTTTGATGTTGAGCGTGGTTGGGGTAAACGACCCTCAATGGCAAGAGACTACATTTATCAAAAACATGTAATGTTGGGTAATACTCGTATTGGACCAGATTTGTCCAACTTCGGAATGCGATCAAAAGACACAGACTGGTTACACAAGCATCTTTTTGAGCCTCAAGCAGTCGTCCCTGAGTCCGTTTGTTCACCAAGTCCATTCCTTTATTCCCCAAAAGAAACCGCATCTTTGAATACCATAGAATTGAGAGATGATGAGAAGAATTCATCCCGTTACATCATTCCAACTGTAAGAGCTGTTCGCTTGGTTTCTTATCTTGAGTCTTTGAAGCAGGATTACGAACTACCGGAGATGTCTTTTACAGAAACAATCGATATAGCTGAGGAAGTTGTGCTTGCTACTGCAACTGATGAGAAAGATGATCTTACATCCGATTCTTCACTTCCTGATTGGCTTGGGAATCAAATAGCTTCCGGTAAAGAAATTTACATGAAAGCCGCTCCTGGAGGAGGGCTTTGTTTCACTTGTCATCAACCAAATGGTCAGGGCTTGACAGGCCAATTTCCTCCTCTTGCAGGTTCAGACTGGGTTTTGGGAGATAAGGAAAGATTAATCAAAATATCAATCAACGGCCTGATGGGAGAAATTGAGGTTAATGGAGTAAAATATAACAATGTTATGGCTCCTCCTGGTATCCCTCCGGGATCTTTAACCGATCAGCAAATTGCTGATGTTTTAACCTACATTAGAAATGACTGGGGCAACTCTGCATCCGCAGTAACTCCTTTTGAAGTTTCCGTCGTGCGTGAAAAAATTAAGGATCGTGCCCCCATGCAGATGTGGACTGCTGCAGAATTGGATGCACCGAACAAATAAGTTTTGATGACTGATTCAAAAGAAAATTTCCAAAATGAAGAATCCATGACTGATGAGGATTTGGTAGAAATTCATTCCAAACTTAATGTAGAGAAACATCCACCGACAAAGGGATTTCTTACCGCACCATTAATCTTTGTATTTGTTTTTGGTTGTTTGATTTTTGTTTGTTCAATTCAGTTGGCTCACTCAACAAATCAATTTCAACTACACCCACCAAAGGAAGTTATTGAACTGACTGAAGAAGAAAAAGAGTTGTTGAGACTGGAAAGAAAAGTTGAGTCCGGTCAGAAGATTTTCGCTGTTCGTTGTGCATCCTGCCATCAAAGCAACGGCTTGGGTATCACCGGGCAATACCCCCCCTTGGCTGGTTCGAAATGGGCGACATCAGATCCGGCTTTGATATCTTACATTATTTTAAATGGTCTAAAGGGTGAGATTGTCGTGAAAGGTGAGACTTACGGCACAACAGCAGCGGTAAATATGGCAGCTGTTCCCATTTCCAATCGAGAAATTGCAAATGTAACGACTTATGTGAGACAGGCATGGGGAAATGATGCCTCTGAAATTACTACAGAAGAAGTGGAGCAATTTCGTAATGATACTAATGGTAGGCAAGAGCAGTGGACTGGTGACGAACTCGTAGATTTGTTTCCTTCTGTTTTTTCTAACTAAGTCTTTCGTATTGAGGTTCATTTAATCGGTTGCTATCTTAATCAACCGATGAAGTGTCTTTTTTCGATATTTCCTTCTATAGCTGTTTTCTCCGCCACTCTTGCTGGTGGAAACAAGGAAGTTACAGAGACTCATTTTGGCGAACTTAAGCAGGTTCTAATGGAACTTGAAGAGAATGCACCCTTGATAAAGGAGGAATTTCAAAGGCTCGAAGAGATGAAAGCTGGCGTGCTTCTTGCCGATTCTGTTAGAGGATGGAAGCTGAATTTAAACCTTCAAGGGCAATCGATTCAGGAAGATAGACCAAGTCAGTCTTATTTACAGCGATATCATGCTTTTGGTTCTGCATTTATTAGTAAACCAATCTACCACTGGGGAGCCCTTATTTCAGCCAGTGAAATTGCAAGAATTGAGAATGAAACTTCAATGTTTCGCCTCAGTAACCTAATTTCTGAGTTAAAGTCTTCAACTAGGGACTCCTATTTAGATTTGATTGTCCTCAAAGACCAAATTGAATTAAACCAAAATACAATATCCTCAGTGGAGGATACTATGAATAGGATATCTCAAAAGCAAAAGCTTGGTCTGACGAACGAACTTGATGTGAAAAATGCTGAGCTTAATTTATTGGAGAAACAGATTGCATTAGAGGACCTCAACCGTTCCTTAGTGATTGCTTCTCGTAGGTTTAGAGAGTTAACTGGATGGAATGATGTTTTATATCTTGACCCAAATGCCTCATTTCAAGAATTTCAGGAAGATTATTCATTCAATACATTTGAACCAGAACTAATAGCTGGAGGGACCTCCTATTCCGTTGAGAGAATAAAAAATGAAATCGAAGTTGAGGCTAGAAAAATTAAGATTGCGGAGAGTGGACTTAAGCCCAAGGTCAATTTTTTAGCCGGTTTCTTTCAAGATCAGGTACCTTTAGCAAACAACGAAGATAGTTTTCGAAGAAATAACTTTTTGGTCGGTTTGGAAGTAAACTGGGCAATATGGGATAGTTCAAAAAGTAAGGCCGAAAAGAGTCAGTCATTGGCAAGAAAGCGTAGGCTTGAAATGAGCTTGGAAAGAGAGTCTAAATCCTTTCGAATTACTCTTGATGGAATGAAATCTGAATTGGATTCTCTTGCAAAAAAAGTCCAGATGACCAGAAAGCTTGTGGAAATAGCAAAAAAAAGATTAATTGTTAGTGAAATCGAGTATACATCTGATCGAATAACTCTAAATCAATTTATGGATGCTCGCATCTCACTAGATCAAGCTAAAATAAAGAGACTGGAATCTATTTGTAATTATCTTAAGGTTAAAAACCGACTGGAAGAGGTTATTTTATCTAAATATGAATAGTATTTATAAAATCGGTCTTTCAAAGAAATTCCTACTGGTTGCCTTTCCTTTTTTGATTGGGTTAGTTATTTTTCTGACATTAAGAAGTTTTTCGCATGAGGCAGAGGTAGTTAAAGTAAAAGTTGGGAGCATAAGAAACTCTGTTACTGGAAATGTTCAAATACTAGCCGAGCAAACTTTTGAATTGATTACTGAGGCACAAGGTAAAGTCGTTGAGGTTGCTTTGCTACCATTTGGTAAACCAGTTGAAGTCAAAGAAGGTGATGTATTGTTTGAACTAGATTCAAGTGACTTGAATCGTAGTTTACGAAGAGTACTTTTGGGTCGGGATTCTCTTACCAAGAAACTTAAGTTAGGTTCAAGTTTAGCGGCTCAACTGGAAATTGAGCGGAAAGATTTGAACGCTACCAGAGAGATTTACAACAAAGATGGCATTGCAGATTTAGATTTTGAAAAAAAAGTTCTGTATCTAAACAATCTTGAAAGAAGCGTAGAAATTGAAAAAATTACTAATTCCGAAGCACTGGATTCTTATGAGATTGAAGAAGACAGACTGATTCATGAATTAAATAAAAGAAAAATCAAAAGTCCCATTACTGGACTTTTAGTTAATTCAATGATCAAGCCAGGTGACCGAATCTTTCCAGGCCAAGTTGTGGGTAAGGTTTTATCTCATGAAAGAGTGGTTAAAGTTTCTCTAAATGAAGACGATTTCAATGGTTTAAATGAAGGGCAGAAGGTGGGTGTTACTCTCTTTGCATATGGACAGCATATTTTTGAAGGTAAAATTGATCGGCTATCTGCCACAATTGATCCTACAACTGGAAGAAGGGAAGTATTTGTGACCTTGGATACAGCTGAAAATCTACCAGTTGGGGCATCGGGTAGGGCGGAAATCATAAAAAATGAAATTAAACAAGCGGTAATCGCACCGCGAAAGGCTCTACTTGGTGATTCTGTTTTGGTTGTGAAAAATGGAAAAGTTGACTTTGTTAAGGTAAGGGTAGGTGCTAGAAACTTGGAAAAAGTCGAAATTCTTGATGGCTTGAAAGCCGGATTACAAGTGATTTCCAAAACCCCTCACTTATTTCACAAGGGCGAGAGAGTCCGCCCAATATTGTCTTCTTGGGAAACTTCTGATTAATCGTGAACCGGCTTACTTTGGAATTGGCCCTTCGATATGTTTTGGGTCGAAAGCGTTCCATGTCTATGAGTTTATTGGGTATTACCTTTGGCATCGCTTTCTTTGTCGTAACCCAAGCCCAAACCTCCGGCTTTGAGGTCTTTTTTATCCGAACGATTCTAGGAACGAATGGTGCAATTAGAGTTTCTGATAAGTTTCAGGATATGGATGGAACAATTCGGACAATCGATAAAGAGGGAAAGCTTCTTTTCACTTTAGAATCTAGAGAAGGTTCGAGATATATAGAAGGCACCGATTCTCCAAACCACTTAAGAAGAGCAATTTCTGGATTTGATGGAATTTTGGGTATATCAGAAATTCTGGAGGGAAATGCTATTTTAGACAGTGGTACTAGATCTTACACAGTTTCGTATAATGGTATTCGGTTGAAGGATCATGTCTCTGTCTCCGATATTGAGAGTCAAATTGTATCCGGTGATCTTTCTACCTTTAATGCAGATCAAATGTCGGTGTTAGTAGGTAGTCGGGTTGCAGAGAGATTAATGATTGAGAGTGGTGATCGGGTTACTTTAAAAGGGGGGACTGGTAATTTAAAGCTGAGGGTCGCAGGGATTTTTGAAACCGGCGTAAGTCAAATTGATAAAAATCGAATATATATTCACTTGGACAAAGCGAAAGAGTTTTCAGGTAGAAGATTTTCCGGCTCTTTTTTTCAAATTGGAATGTTAAATCCAGATCGTGCAGAAGAAGTGGCTGCTCAGATGCAATTAACTTTAGGTCACAGAGTTGTTAGTTGGCAGGAACGAGAAAAAGTTTGGCTCGATGTCTTCAAGGCTTTACGAATCTCTTCAGCAATAACCGTTTCTAGTATTCTGCTGCTGTCAGGTCTTGGTATCTTTAATGTCTTTGCAATCATGGTGATTGAAAAAACTAGGGATATTGCAATTCTCAGATCAATGGGATTTTCTTCTTTAGATGCATCTTTTGTCTTTTTGTGGCAGGGGCTCATCGTTTTGATCATCGGAATTTTTTCTGGTTCTGTTCTCGGTGCCCTTGCAACATACACCATCTCATCAATACCTCTTAGAATTAGGGGGATTTTTTCAACGGATAGTTTTGTGGTAAATTGGGATTACTACCATTATATATGGGCTATTCTTATTGCAGGAGTTTTTGTGCTGATTGCCAGTTGGATCCCTGCCCGTCGAGCAGGAGGAATCGAACCTGCGAAAATTATTAGAGAAACCATGTAATGAATCCTTCGAAAGAGAAGAACAGTGCTCAACCATTACTAAAAGTTTCTGATTTAAAGCACTCCTTTGTAGAAGGAGGGAAGTACAATCAAGTGCTTCGTGGAATTTCCTTTTCTATTTTTTCTGGCGAACTAACCGCAGTGGTAGGACCTTCCGGCTGCGGCAAAAGTACCTTACTTTATTTGCTAGGTCTGCTTGATCGTCCAGAAGAAGGAAAAATATTTGTTCAGGGGAATGAAGTTTCAAGCTTAGAAGATGAAGCCAGAACGATTTTGCGAAACCAAAAGATTGGTTTCGTTTTTCAGTTTCATTTTCTAATTAAAGAGTTATCTGTTTTAGAGAATGTCGCACTACCACTGAGAAAGTCGGGTAAGTCGACTGCTGAAGCTAACGAATTGGCAATGCAATCATTGACTAAATTAGGCTTGAAGGATAAGTCCGAACGATACGCAAATAAGCTTTCAGGTGGTGAGAGGCAAAGAGTTGCTATAGCGAGGGCAATAGTAAATTCACCATCCTTAGTCTTAGCTGATGAACCGACTGGTAATTTGGACAGTGAAAATTCGGATATAGTATATGATATACTCTCTGACTTGGCGGTGAAGGAAAATCTATCTTTGCTTATTGTTACTCATAACAAGGACTTAGCATCGAAATGTGACCGAGTAATTGAAATGCGAGATGGTTTGGTTATAAATTCGGGTTTGAGTCCTTGATTACCTTGTAAGCTTCGTTGATCTTTGCCAATTGAGCGTTGGCAAAATCTATAAATTCATTCGGTAATTCTTTACTTTTTAATTTGTCTGGATGAAAGTTTGACACCTTTATTCGGTATGCTCTTTTGATTTCTTCTTCATTTGCATTGCTTTGGATCGAGAGAATCTCAAATGATTCATTGAGGCTGAACTGTTCGCCTTGCTTATTTAAGTGGTTGGAAAAAGGAGCATAGGAACCTGAAATCCATGATTTTAGAGTTCCTTTTGGAAGTCTCAAAATTTTCTCGCCGATAAGTAGACGCTGAAGTTGTTTCTGGTTAAATTTCTTGGCATTTGATTGAGCGATCTCAAAAAGTCCTCCTAAAAAAGATTGTCCAACTGTTGAATCATATTGAATAAGCTTTGCAAGTTCTTTGAAATCTTCCTCTATAGGTCGCTTACTATCTTTAGCTTTACGGAAGACATTTTTCGCATACTCACGATATTTTTCATTCAGAGTAAATCGTTCCATTAATGATTCGGTTGCCTTAATTTCCTCTTCTGAGACGGTGCCGTCTGCTTTCGCAATTTTACCGGCACAAGAAAAAAAATATGTCCAGTAAAGGATTTTTGCCTTCTTTTCACTCATCGGAGTCTGATCTTCTGAGTCATAGAGATGACCAATAGCCGCACCTGCTAAGGCTCCTATCGGTCCTCCAAGCATACCCACTCCAGTACCAACAAGCTTACCCCACCATGTCATTTCTTAATTCTTTTCTTCAAAATTCAGATTTTTCCTTTTTTTAAACACGCAATTGAGACAATTACTTCAAGCCTGATACCATTCAACCCCAATAAAAAACTCCTTTTTAAAGTTTTAGCTTTAGGTTCTACGATACGGTTCTGGGTTTGGACCAATCGGGTTTCCGGTATTCGGTACTACTTGTACGCAACGATCGTCCCATAATTCAATCATATCCATGTCTTTACAGTTGGTAACTTCTAGGTCTGGTAGTCCATGCTTTGTTAACCATTGCTTGATAGGGGGAATTGCCTCCTCAGGATTCTGGGCTCTTGCAGTAACAATCTTTACCTTGTATCCAAGCTCAATCCATACCCTGACTCTTTTGAGCATATTAGGGACGGGTTTTCCAATATAATCAAAGCCTCTCCATGGTTCAGCTTCTGCGAGTGTACCATCCAAATCGACTCCAATCCATTGTCGTGATTCTTCTTCCTCTCCGTACTGGTTAATATCTGTCAACGGCAAGCCTTTGGTATGGGGTACTCTTACTATTATTTTTTTTTCGAAAAACCTTTTAATGATATGTGGAAGCATATACTAAGTGAAGTTACACATTGCACATGCTGACTGCCTGTTCAAGACCATTTACTAACAATGTATACCCTGGGCATAATTACTAATTACTTGAGTTTTGAAGGCTTGCCATTGCTTTTATTTTGTTGGCTGGTTATGATGATATGTCGACCTTTTGCCACTTTTTTGCACGAGCTTGGACATTTATTCCCAACCTACATTCTTACTAAAAAGCAGATCATTTTGAGGATAGGTGAGGGAGGATTGGTAAGAAAAAAAGTCTTTTCTAACTTGGAAATACAATTTTCTTTTAAAAACTCTAATTGTGGATTTGTTTCCGTAGAAGATGACAAGTTCACCAAAATGGAAAGGCTTTTAATTTTATTGGGAGGGCCAGTTGCGACATTGATGATGATTATTTTTTCTTCGTTTTTACTGCTTGGTGGATTTTATGAAGGTATTACAGGAGAAGTATTATTGATTGGTTTTTTGTGCTCAAATCTTTTAGTTTTCATGACCTCGATCATTCCAATGAAATTACGTCCTTCCAAACTTTTTCCTGAAGGTCCACCGAGTGACGCTTTGGAAATTATAAATCTCCTGAAATCACAGAATTAGAGCTTGGTTTTCTGATTTTGTCGGTCAAATAAGTCCTTGTACAGATTGCAACTTGAGTAAACTTGATCATGCGTCCCGTCAGCAATCAGTTTGCCGTTATCCATAACTAAGATACGGTTCGCCAAACGGATCGAACTGAAGCGATGGGCAATCATAAAAGTTGTTTTTCCTTTTATTAGTTGCATCATTGCGTCCTGGATAATTTCTTCATTTTCAGAATCAAGTGCTGAAGTTGCCTCATCTAATATTAAGATAGGAGAATTACGGTAAAAGGCTCGTGCAAGGGCAAGGCGTTGTAGTTGACCTCCGGAAACTCTAGTAGCTTGCTCACCTAATCTTTCCTGAAATTTCATGGGAAATTTTTCGATAAATCCCAAGGAATTAGAAATCTTAGACGCTTCTTTTATTGTCATACTGGTATACTTTGACTCACCGATCTTGATATTTTCTTCAACAGAAACATCAAAAAGAAAAGGTTTTTGAGGTACAATTGACATTGATTCCCTAAGGTCCTTTAAGGCAAATTTTTTTATATCAACCCCATCAAACAGGATGGATCCCTCCACAGGATCTTGAAAGCGGCAGAGCATATTGATTAAGGTTGATTTACCAGCTCCACTTGGTCCAACTAAAGCAACAGTTTCACCTGCGTTTACAGAAATATTTACATTCTCTAGTGCTGAAACTTTTGTTGAATCTTGAGAAGGAGCTTCATAAGCAAAAGAAACAGCTTTAAATTCAATTCCTTGATTAATTCCAGCAAGCTCCATAGGTTCCTTAACATCAATTACTGTTTCATCGGCTTGTAAAATTTCGTTAAGACGCTGAAGGGAGGCTAAAGCTTCTTTTATTTTATTATTTATGCCTCCAAGTTTTTTAATGGGCTCATAAGCAATGTACAAAGCAGTAATAACTGGAACCACAGCATCCAATCGGATGGAAGTACGTGCAGCCTGGAAAATTGCAAATGAAATACCCGCAGCAGTCAATATTTCAATCAGAGGTGTTAAAACTTCGGAGTATTTTACCACTTTCATCCGGGCTTTTAGAAATTCTTCAGATGCATCTTTAAAACGGCTCTCTTCTCTTTTCTCCAAATTAAAGGCCCTAACTTCCCGATAAGCTGACAAGTTTTCGCTTAAAACTGCAGTCATGTTACCCACTTTTTGCTGCATACCTAATGCTCTTCTCATTAACATTTCACCAACTCTGCGGATGGGAAAAACACAGATAGGAATGACTACCAGACATAGCAACATGAAACTCATTCCCTCTCTTTGGACAGACATAACTACAAGTGCAACTATCGCACCTATAAAGGTAACGGGCTGTTTCACTAAATCATTACTAACACCAATCAAAGCTGACTGCAATTGAGCCGTGTCTGAAGTAATTCGGCTGAGTAAGTCGCCTCCTTGATTCTTTTGAAAAAATGAAACAGGCAATTTTTGAACTTTGGCAAATACCTGAAGACGAATTTTTTCTAAAACTCGTAATCCGCAATAGTTGATCAAATAACTGTTGAAATATCCGCTAGCTCCACGAATTAAAAAGACTAGGGGAAACCAAGAGATTAAATAAAATAACTCAAAATTTGAAAGGGTGGGGGAGTTACTTTGATCAGGGAAAATCTTTGGGAACACTTGGTCGATCATGAAGGGCAGACCGAAACCACTTGAAGCACCGTAAACTAAACCAAAAAAAAGTGCTGCTACAAAAGGTAGCCAATCGGTTCCCAAAAGTCTGAAGTAGGGTAAAAAGTTCTTATAACCCAATGATTCATTCTGACTTTTATCTTCCTTTTTCATTTTCTACTGACCTTCCTGTTATCTTAGCCTGTTCATGCAGGTATTTCGAACTTTCAAAAAGACTATCTAGCTGTGCGTAATTGATCCTCCATTGCCAATTTCCAATCGCTTTACCTGGGCAATTTAGTCTAGCTTCGGAACCCAAGCTCAAAAGGTCTTGAACAGAAACGATGACCAGAGGGGAAATTGTACGATAGGCAAACCGGAGTAAGTCCCATGAGGGGAATTCTCCTGATACATTCAGATATGAGCGAAAGTTACTACGAATTTCTTCATCTGCTTTTTCATACCAACCACAAGTGGTATCATTGTCATGAGTGCCTAAATAAAGTATCAGATTTTTAGCCAAGTTGTGAGGAAGATATAAATTTTTTGCGTCACCATCAAAGGCAAATTGAAGGACCGCCATCCCCGGCAAACCTGCCTGATCCCTGAGGCTACGAACCTCATCGGATATCAAGCCCAAATCTTCCGCTAAAAATGGACGTTCAGGAAAAGCCTCATTAATTTTGTTCCAAAATTTTAATCCCGGTCCTGGCTCCCAAGTTCCTTGCTTTGCATTCCCAGAACACGGGATTGACCAGTAGTCATTAAATGCACGAAAGTGATCAATCCTTACAACATCAAAAATCTCTGTCTGAGATTTTAAACGATCGATCCACCAAGAGTATTCTTCTTTTTCATGTTCTTCCCAATCATATAGCGGATTACCCCAGAACTGACCCTCCATATTGAAATAATCGGGAGGTACGCCGGCAAGATTTTCGAAAGTAGAGTTTTCAGGATCAATTTGAAAAAGGTTTTGGTTAGCCCAAACTTCTGAAGAATCAGGTGCAGCGTATATTGGCAAATCCCCAAGAAGAAAAATTCCCCGCTGATTTGCATAACTCTTTAATTCAAGCCATTGGCCAAAAAATAAATATTGTAAAAAAAAGTGAAAATTAACTTCATCAAGATGATCAACAAGAATATGATCGATAGTGGTTGAATTTTTATATTTAGACCCCCATAGCCACCATGGCTCATTATCGTTTGCAGATTTTAATGCTTGAAAACAGCCATAGCCTTTTAACCACGAAAATTTAATCTTAAAATCGTCAAAATTACCATACTTAGATTCTAAAACACTGTTATTAAGCTTAAAATTAGAAAAAGCAGTTCGAGCTACTGGATAAAATTCGCGGTAAAGATATCCATACTCTACATGTTCATTGCTTAAGTTTTGCAATCTTTGCAAATCCGAGGAATGAAGCAATCCCAGTTCAACTAAGATACTCCAATCAATGAAATAAGGATTACCTGCACTTGAACAAAATACCTGATAGGGAGAATCCCCAAATCCAGTCGGTCCAACAGGGCAGGTCTGCCAATAGCAAAAACCTGCACTTTCTAGGAAGTCAATAAATTGTCTAGCTTCCTTTCCTAAAGTACCAATACCTTGTTTACTCGGAAGAGAAGAAGGGTGTAGAAGAACTCCGGCAGCACGATTACCCAACCATCTAGGAAGAGAGAGCGAAAAGCCATTATTAGACATAATACATATTGTGCGAATCTATTCCGACAATCCCCATCTCTTGGTAAAAGGATAATATACAAAAAGCGCTCGACCGATCATTTCATTTTCTGGAACGAATCCCCATGAACGGCCATCCAAACTGTCTGTAGAATTGTCACCCATGGCAAAAAATGCTTTTTTTCCGGTTGGATTGTCAGGGTGAATTTTGTTCGGTACCTTTAAAGATTTGCGGTTTGATAGTAGTCCATCTGTTCGATATCCAGGATATCCAGTAACAATTTCTGAGTTTGGGTCCTTTGCCAAAGACTCAGTTGTTCTGCGATTTTCGAGAAATGCTGTTTTTCCTTCAATTGGATATCCATTGCGATACAAAATTCCTGGCACACCTTTTCTTACATCAGTCCCATTGGTGAAAATCTCATCAGGTACTTTGATTTCGAGCACATCTCCAGGTTCGCCTACTAATCTTTTTATGTAATATTTATCTTCCCCAATCCCTCTTACATTCATATTTAGATTTCGATTAAATTCGTCGATACTTCCAGTACGGAAAACAGCTGGGTCACCTGCTTTTGGGTTGATGAAGTTATAGCTCATTCGATCAACGAATAAGGCATCTCCA
>MDSZ01044133.1_pt1 | contig 15308 bp, 11 predicted proteins | sample 811201 | NCBI WGS metagenome assembly MDSZ01 (sample SAMN05326647, study PRJNA326480) | marine metagenome | isolation source: seawater | place: Indian Ocean: North | collected 2010
AGAAGAAGAAGAAGAATGCCAAGATGCTAATTGTGGAAATCCTGATTGTGGAAACGAATCACATAATCGCGGCGAAGAAGAGTGAAACCTACTTCTTTGAAGACAAAAGGTGATGATGCACCTCTTCTCAGCGAGGCATGAGAGCGATGTCCGAAGAGGATGCACCTTCCGAGGAAGAGGATGATTCTCTAGAAGAGGAAACCGTCGAGGAAACGGTTTCGGATTCACCTATTGTTGAAGAAGAAAGTACTGATGAAGAGTCAGAAGAGATTGTACAGAATCAGTTTACTGCTCCGTTACCCGATGATAAATTCAGTCGATTTGAGACCTATTCGACATATATCTTGGTTGGAGTCATTTCGTTGCTGTTGTTGGGTTCCTTGCTCATTCCTTCGGTGTTTTGGGAAGGCCTGCTCAAGCCAACAGTTTGGGATCCAATAACTCAGGATGCTGTAGAGGGCGATGCAGGCTACAACTCGTTCAATACCCTGCTCTTCACCAGTCTATTGTTGCTGTTTGCAGTAGTTCTTTCTGCTTATTTTAGAAAAGCACGATTTCCCGCAGATGCTAATGTCATCATTGCCTTCGTTCCATGGGTAGTATTGGCCAGTGTCTTGCGGGTATTGGAGGATTCCGAATTATTTCCAGAGTCTTATCAGATTCTATTCATCTCTCCATTGATACATCTTCATCTTGCCTTCTGGGTTATTGTCACTGCAGCGTTAGGGCATTGGGCTGAGAAATTACCTTCCGATAAAGGAGAAACAATTGCTGTTGGTGGAAGACAACGCCTCGTTGCAATAATCCTTCTTCTCTTTATGTGGCTGCTTCTCTTTTCTCCAGCCTTGGCTGCCGATGAGTCAATCGGTATGTTTTGGCCCGTTATTGGATTGATTTCTGCCATATTAGTCGCAAGTTGGCTAGCTAAAGACGAAGGCGGTAGTGGGATGGAATGCAGCCTTCTTGCAGTGGGGAGTGGGGCCGTAGTTTTGAGCGTCAGTCTTTGGCTCCAATTCCAATTCACTCCATGGCATGCAGGGCATGATCCTACATGGTGGCCTGCTTTTGTGATTCTAGGTGTACCTACTCTTCTGTGTTGGCAGTTGTATAGGATGGGTAGCGAAGCCAATTCAAGAATGATTGCTAAAGGATACGATAGTGGTGTAATTCCATCTCATATCAGTCTTGAAGAATGGGAGAAAGGGAATCCTGAGGAGAAGGAAGAGTACGAATTAGATGCAAGAATGGCATTATTGGCTAGCCCCTTGGTATTGACATTCGCATTTGGGCAGTTATGCGACGGCCTAGCAACTTGGATGGGCATAGATTTCTTCGGCTACAGTGAGAAGCATGTAGTGAGTGCAGAAGTCATTGAATGGGGTGCTGCGTTGACCGGTGGTGCTGGGGCTTGGTTGTTCTTTGTCACCAAACTTCTCCTGACAGGTGCCTTGGTTTGGTTATTCACACAAATTCGCATTGAATATCGCCATAGGCATCTCCGCTTATTGGTGGTTCTAGCATTGTTGATCGTTGGGTTAGCGCCAGGTCTTCGCGACCTCGGGCGATTGATGCTCGGCGTCTAGAATTACGGGCCTTGCGACCATATGCTTCAAGGGCAGACGCGAAGTCCCTAGCCACAAGAGGGGAAGATATGGACCGACTATCGACTCGAGTTGATACTTCGTCTCCCGAATTTGAAGCAAGAAAGCGCCACAATCTGGCTTTGCTTGAGGAATTGGATGGGAACTTGAAGACTGCACGTATGGGTGGCGGTGGAAAATATGAGGCGAGGCATCGCAGTCGCGGTAAATTACTGCCGCGCGAGCGAATCGACAGAATCATCGATGCAGGAACCGCTTTCCTCGAGTTGTCAACTTTAGCAGCCAATGGTCTGTATGATGGCAAAGCGCACAGCGCCGGAATTGTGACCGGTATTGGGATGGTGCATGGAAGAGAATGTATGTTCGTAGCCAACGATGCAACCGTCAAGGGCGGCTCATACTATCCAATCACGGTCAAGAAGCACATTAGGGCACAGGAAATCGCTGAGGAAAATCATCTTCCATGCGTCTATCTGGTTGATTCAGGTGGCGCATTCTTGCCATTACAGGACGAGGTTTTCCCAGACAAGGGGCATTTTGGCCGCATCTTCCGTAATCAAGCAATGTTGAGTGGTAAGGGGATACCACAGGTGGCAGCGGTACTAGGTTCCTGTACCGCTGGTGGTGCTTATGTTCCAGCCATGTCGGATGAGTCAATTATCGTCAAAGGAAACGGTACCATCTTTCTAGCAGGCCCTCCTCTAGTCAAAGCTGCTACAGGAGAAGAAGTAAGCGCTGAAGATCTAGGTGGGGCAGAGGTCCACACCGTAGAATCTGGAGTGGCGGATCATTATGCAGAAGATGAGAATCAAGCACTTCACTTGGTAAGGAATGTCATCGAGAACCTGAATCCAAAGCAAAAGACTAGAATTGACCGTAGTGCTCCTGAAGAACCCGCTTTTAATCCTGAAGAATTACTGGGTATCGTCCCTGAGGACAACCGCACCCCGTACGACGTCAGAGAGGTAATCGCTCGAATCGTTGATGCATCACGTTTCCATGAATTCAAAGCCAGATATGGGACTACGTTGGTATGTGGATTTGCTAGAATTCACGGTCACCCTGTCGGAATCGTTGCCAATAATGGAATTCTCTTCAGCGAATCCAGCCTCAAAGGAGCACACTTCGTAGAACTCTGTGGACAAAGAGGGATTCCACTGGTATTTTTGCAGAATATCACCGGTTTCATGGTCGGACGCAGATATGAGGCCGGAGGTATCGCCAAGGATGGCGCAAAGTTGGTGACTGCAGTATCTTGCGTACCTGTTCCAAAATTCACCGTCATCATTGGAGGTAGTCATGGAGCGGGCAACTATGGAATGTGTGGAAGAGCGTATGATCCAAGATTCCTTTTCATGTGGCCAAATTCACGTATTTCCGTCATGGGAGGCCCTCAAGCAGCAGATGTATTGACCACAGTGAAACAGGATCAAAGGTCCAGAGAAGGCAAAGATCCCATGTTTGGACAGGAATTAGATGAGTTCAGAGCACCGATTCTAGATAAGTACGATAGAGAAGGCTCTCCTTACCATTCAACCGCTAGATTGTGGGATGATGGCATCATTGATCCTAGGGATACGAGGGATGTTCTAGGGTTGTGTATAGCGGCGAGTCTTAACGCTCCAATGCCAGATACGGATTATGGCGTATTTAGGATGTGAATTACAATTGCAGATTTGATTTTTTCAATTAGAAGGTGACGGAAATGAATGAAGCCCCTAAGGCCACCCTGATTAGCGTGGATATCGATGGTGCGTGTTGCCGCATCAGACTATCTAGAGAAGACAAGTACAATGCGATGAACGAACAGATGATATCTGAATTGATTGAGGTATTCAAATGGAGTGCAGAAAACTCGGTTGCTAGAAAGGGAGTACTGAGAGCTGAGGATGGCACCCCATACTTCAGAATCTTGACAATTAGCGGCGATGGAAAGCATTTCTGTGCCGGTGCAGACATCAACATGATGCGCGATGCTGGTGCAAAGACCCCTGAACAAAACCGCGAAGACTCCCGTAGGTTGGATGCCTTGTTCAACGGCTTGTGGTCGCACCCTTGCTTCACTATCGGCTCGATTCAAGGCGTTGCTCTCGGTGGTGGAGCAGGATTGATTGCCTGTATGGATCATGTCATCGCTCTACAAGGAACTCGAATCGCATTGTCTGAAGGTAAACTTGGGATTCTTCCTGCGGTAATCGGGCCTTACGTGTACCGTCGCGTTGGAAGTGCATGTTTTCGCAGGTTAGCCATGCAGGCTAGTAGGATTGAAGCCGATGAAGCCTTGAGGGTTGGAATGATTGAGCAGGTTGTAGAATCTGCAGAAGAGGCTGCAAGCAAGGTGGATGAAATGATTGCAGAAGTCATGACTACAGGCCCCATAGCCGTTAGTAGTGCCAAGGAATTGGCTCTAGGATTTGATCGTTGGACAGGTAGCGACGAGGAATTACGCCAATGGACCCTTGATTTCACCAGTAGAATGCGTGGGGGAGATGAAGGGCAAGAAGGCCTGAGCTCATTCTTGGAAGGTAGAGATGCCAACTGGAAGAGTTAACCTGATTGAGGTATTGAGATGGATCGACGATGGATGAATGGTGCTAGTCGCCCATTCTCCAAGGTTCTTATCGCCAACAGAGGAGAAATTGCTTGTCGTATCATCAGAGCATGCAAGGAAGCAGGCCTGAGCAGTTTAGCAATCTATGCTGAGGACGATGCAGAATCCTTGTTTGTTGAAATGTCTGATGAAGCGGTGTTGTTACCTGGCGTTGACCTCGCCTCCACCTATCTGAATGTTGAATTAATCATCAAAGTGGCTTTGGAAAAAGGAGCGCACGCAATCCACCCGGGTTTCGGTTTCCTTTCAGAGCGCGCAGATTTTGCTAGAGCAGTACAAGAAGCCGGACTGATTTGGATAGGCCCTCCTGCTCAAGCGATTGAGTCGATGGGTGACAAGATGACTGCGAGACGGTTGATGCGACAAGCAGGCGTCCCAGTTATACCGGGAGAGGAAATCGATGAATTGGATGCTGAATCAGCATTGTCTGCCATTCACGAAGCATCGCAAAGAGTTGGATTACCATTGATGATCAAAGCCAGTGCAGGTGGTGGCGGAAAGGGTATGCGAATGGTTTCAGATTTCTCCGAGGTTAGAAGTGCTGCTCAGGCTGCACGGCGAGAAGCGGAGTCGGCTTTTGGCGATGGACGGGTCTACATCGAGAAGATGCTTACATCATCGAGGCATATCGAGATTCAGATTCTTGCAGATTCTCTTGGTAATGTCATTCATTTGGCTGAGCGGGAATGCAGTGTTCAAAGGCGTCATCAGAAGGTACTCGAGGAAGCCCCAAGCCCTGTGGTTTCAGCGGCTTTACGCTCACAGATGGGGGCTGCTGCGGTAAACGCTGCTAAAGCGGTCTCTTACGAAGGGGCAGGAACAGTAGAATTCTTGGTAACTTCTCATGGTACATTCCATTTTCTTGAGATGAATACTCGTATTCAGGTGGAGCATCCGATAACCGAAGCAGTAACTGGCGTCGATCTTGTCTTCGAACAATTCCGAATCGCTGCTGGCTTGCCATTGGACCGTTCACAGAGTGACATTAGAATCAATGGTCACGCTATCGAAGTCAGAATCTATGCAGAAGACCCAGCCTCAGGATTTCTACCTGCAATTGGACCTTTGGTTTTGTATCAGGCCCCCACCGGACCGGGTATCCGAATCGATTCTGGGATAAGACAGGGCGATCAGGTAACTCCAGCATATGATCCGATGTTGGCCAAATTGGTAGTTCATGCTGCAGATCGTAAGGCAGCCATCAGGAGGTTAGCCAGAGCATTATCTGAATATGTAATTCTGGGTTGTACCACCAACATTGATTTCTTACAAGATTTGATTAGCCACCCAGAATATCTGTCGGCTAAGACTAGTACCGATTTCATCGAATTGAATTGGCCAGATGGGTGGAGCAACACAGCGACTGGGACGGAAGTGGTGTTAGCAGCGGCCAGCGCTGAAGCAAGTGGAATGCAAAGGTTGAGTTCAGCCATATCTAGTGCCGAGGACGGTGAGCCATTGAGGCATGACCCGTTGAATCCCTTCATCAGTATTGGGAGGCATTTGCCCTGAGGTGAGATGATGCGATACGAATTCCAGGACCTGAGTGGGCAGAGGTGGCAGGTAGCGCTATCCTCTAGTGAAGCAGGCCTAGCGATAGATTCGTTGACAAGGGGTGACGAGAATATTGTTTCACACCTTTCAGCAAAGGTTGGGGCCCAACAAGTCACCTTGTCAGACGGAAGTCGGGCGAAATTATGCAAGGTTGGTGATGATTGGTGGGTACACCATCAGGGTCGTACTCATAGAGTGACGATTTTGGAGGCTGGCACTGATGATTCGCAAATCAGTGATGGTAGTCTTGTAGCACCTATGCCAGGCACTATTCTCGACATCATGGTCACCCCTGGAGAATCGGTTTCTTCTGGACAGCCTCTATTGTTGATGGAAGCCATGAAGATGGAACACAAAATCGTCTCTCCAAGCGATGGAACGATTGAGAATCTACTATGCAATATAGGGGATAGGGTTGACCAAGGTGCGGTTTTGATAGTTGTGGATGCCATAGAATAACCTTCATCATCACCGGCCGTTATCCGTAATCATGGAACCATTGCGTGAAGTACCGGACAGAGTTTCGGAAGGAAGTCCAAACCCCATCTCAGATATGTCGTCATATCGCCGGATGTATGACAAAGCGGCTAGCGATACTGATGCTTTTTGGCTCGATGTGACTCGAAACAGAATCGCTTGGAGAAAGGAGCCGAGCATCGGTTTGCAAGGTTCATTCGCAGAGATACCTGATGGCCCCCTCTCATGGTTCAGCGATGGGAGGTTGAATGTCACTGAATCATGTCTAGATAGTAACCTTGAGCAAAGAGGTGACAAGGTTGCGATATTATGGGAAGGAGATGAACCGAACGATTGCAGGCGCATAACTTACTCCGAATTGCATGCAGAGGTATGTAGGGCTGCCAATGCTCTGAAGGAACTGGGAGTTGAGAAAGGTGATCGCGTCATCATCTACATGGGAATGGTGCCGGAAGCAGCGATGGCAATGCTTGCTTGTGCGAGAATAGGGGCTATTCATTCGGTGGTATTCGGCGGGTTCTCGGCGGAATCACTCAGAGATAGAGTTCTGGACTGCGATTCCAAAGTCATCATTACTCAAGATGAAGGATTGAGGGGTGGTCGAAAGATACCTCTCAAGGATGTTTGCGACGAAGCCTTGCAGGGTGAAACGCCCGTACAGAAAGTATTGGTTTATCGACGAACTGGGGGAGATGTCGGATGGCATACGGATAGGGACGTTTGGTGGCAAGATATCGTGCCGAGTCAATCTGCGGATTGCGAAGCGACAGAATGCGCTGCTGAGGACCCATTGTTCATTCTCTACACCTCTGGATCAACTGGTAAACCCAAGGGCTTGGTACATACTTGTGGTGGCTACATTACCTACACGAGTTATACTCATCAAACAGTCTTCGATCTTAGAGAAGATGACGTCTATGCATGCGTTGCAGATGTTGGTTGGATTACCGGACATTCATACATCGTTTACGGGCCACTTGCCAATGGCGCAACTTCCTTGATGTTCGAATCGATTCCAACCTATCCGGATGCTGGGCGATATTGGGACATGGTGGCTAGGCATGGAATCACTATCTTCTATACCGCACCAACCGCTATTCGTGCACTCGCAGCCCAAGGCGATGATTTCGTGAATGCTCACGATAGATCTTCCCTGCGAGTTCTTGGAACTGTAGGTGAGCCAATTAACCCCGATGCTTGGGATTGGTATTACGACGTGGTAGGCAGTGGAAGATGCAACATTGTCGATACTTGGTGGCAGACCGAAACTGGTGGAATCTGCATAACCCCCATCGCTCCTGCGACTCCAACGATCGGTGGTTCAGCAACTCTACCAATGCCGGGTATTCTCCCATTGTTGAACGATGCAGATGGAAACAGAATCGAGGGAGAAGGAGAGGGATTGTTGTGTATCGAACGCCCATGGCCTGGTCAAGCGAGAACTGTATGGGGAGATCACCCACGTTTTGTTTCGACTTATTTCGAACACTTCCCCGGATTATATTTCACCGGAGATGGTTGCAGAAGAGATGGCCGAGGATATCATTGGATAACCGGCAGGGTTGATGATGTCATCAACGTATCAGGCCATAGGATGGGAACTGCAGAATTTGAATCAGTTCTTGTCAGTCACGATTCCGTTGCTGAGGCTGGAGTGGTTGGCTTCCCACATCCAATCAAAGGTTCAGGAGTCTACTCCTATATCGTACTTCAACCGGGAAAGGAGTGGAGCCTTGATTTTGCTACAGAATTGAATCAATTGTGCCGCAAACAAATCGGAGCACATGCTAAGATTGACCTCTTCCAACATGTGCCAGGCTTACCTAAGACTCGAAGTGGCAAGGTCATGAGAAGAATTCTGCGTAAGGTTGCAGAAGGAGAACCAGATGCTTTGGGTGATATCTCGACCTTGGCTGACCCAAGTGTGGTTGAAGCGATCAAGTCTGGTGCTCAATCTCTTTGATCAAGCATCGGAAGTCAAGTATGTTCGCTTGATGAAGGGAACTTCCACAATCATGTGGAATATGTAGATACCAACGTGACAAGATGCAGCGTAAGCCAATCCCCAGTAACTTCCAAAGATTATTGCTAGACTGTAACTATGCAGGTAGCCAATACCGTACATTGGGTTACTAAACCATTTGTAGATGCCTTTATCGCACCATTCATCATGAGATTTTTCGTAAAAGAGGTCCTTGTAGTAGTAGACATTTGGGCCCACCAACCATGTGGCCCAGAACTTGCATCCGAACCCGATTAGAAATAGGATACCTGCAATGCCCCAAGCCAGATTTGTCGATAGGGCGAATGCATCTTGTTGATAGATTGCAGCTGCGGTAATTCCTGAACCTATGTTGAAGTAATTGCAACCGGCATACATCTGGAAGAATCCCCATGCATTATCTTCGCCCATCTTGTCGATCATCCACTTCTTGATTGGAGTACCGAGCATAATGGTCTGGCCGAAGTAATAGACGACCCATGAGATGATTGCAAACTCCATCAGAAAACCATGTTTTAGTGCTGAAGTGCTTATCCATAGTGAAAGGGCGAGCAGGGGAATCCATGGTATCAGCCACTTACCAGTATCATACCTCAGTCCATTCATCGACATGAACACGTCAAAGGTACGCAGAACCTTGTTATCTTGATTGGAAGACAAATCAACACCGGATACCCCTAGGGGCATATACCTCGTTGGATACAACTAGTGTTGTAATCATTTGGACGGAATTGTCTTCCTAAAAGGGCGCTGGAGATAATACATCCTTGCCCATATATGGAACTAAGACATCAGGAACTCGCACTCTTCCATCATCTAGTTGATTCTGCTCCATGATGGCTACTAATGCCCTTGAAGTTGCAACTGCTGTTGAATTGAGGGTGTGTACTGCAGCATTACCATCAGCGGTCCGATAGCGCATTCGCAAGCGATTGGCTTGATAATCGGTACAATTCGAACAGGATACAACTTCCTTGAATGCTTCAGCACCTGGCAACCAGGCCTCGATGTCATATTTACGAGCGGCGACTGTACCCATATCTCCGGTGCATATGTTGACCACTTCATGGTGTAATCCAAGTTCGTTCCACATATCGATACAGTTTTGCAATAGTTCTTCGTGCAATTGCCACGATTCATCTGGGTGAGAGATGATTATCTGTTCGACCTTGGTAAATTGGTGGACTCTCCAGATTCCTCTGTCTGACAATCCATGTGCTCCTACTTCTCGTCGGAAACACGGAGATAGGCCGACCATCTTGATTGGAAGCAAAGATGGTTCGATGACTTCATCCATGTACATAGCAGTCAAGGGATGTTCACTGGTGGCAATCATGTACAACTTGTCTGGTTCTACACCGTACATGACGGTCTCGAAATCGCCCAAATCAGTGACTCCTTCGTATGCTGTTCGATTCATCATTACAGGTGGTTGTACGAAGGTGAAGCCGCGTTTGCAAAGGAAATCTACTGCATAATTCTGCATGGCCAATTCTAGACGAGCAAGATCCCCTTTGAGGAAATAGAAGCGACTGCCCGCAATTTTAGCTGCTCGCTCAAGTTCAACCCACTTGTTCATCTCGATTAACTCGTTATGTGTGCGTGGATCAAAATCGAATTCGGGTTTGTTCCCGTGTAGGGAATGTTGTGTATTTCCTCCTTCATCCTCTCCGACAGGCACATCTGGGTGCAGGATATTGGGGATACGCATTCGTAGTTCATCGCGCTGCTGCAAAAGGGCATTCGCCTTTTCATCCAATGAATCAACCAAGGTTCCAAGGTCCTTTACTTGCGACATGATGCGATCCACTTCTTGCTGATCTCCACTCTTCTTGGCTTCAGCGATGGCTTTGGCGGCAACATTGCGTTGGCGCCTCGCCTCACTTTGTTCATGCAGAGCATCCTTCCATTCTTTATCGAGCCTCAGCACTTCATCTATGGAATCATGCGCTAAGCCGCGCTTGTCATGGTCGGCTCGAATCAGGTCGGCATTTTCCCTGAATGTGTTCATATCGAGCATGATTCCACCTCATAACGTGATATTGAATTCCAAAGCCTTCCATCCAACGAATAAAACAGCGAATATGAAGTAAGCCAGAATACTACAGCCATTGAGTAAGGGTAAGCCTGCTTGGGGAATACCGAGTGCTACTCTGGTCATCAATATCATGTATCCAATCAATCCACCGATGATAATCCCTACAGCGACCCAAGTTGCAGCGACTTGACCTCCTATTGGGGCAAGATATGTCATCGCTGAAATGACCAGCATCCCCGGGAAGATGATGTCTCCAAGACCCATGAACATGGCTTCAGCACCAGTATTCTTTGGTGGTGCTTTCTTTTCGACTCGAGCTTGTTCAGCAGCGACAGCTTTGGCTCTGAAACTCGCCTCCTTCTTTTCAGAGGATTCTTTTGTTTCTCCGTCTTCCTTTGCCTTATCTTCGGATTCGTCATCTTGCGGCTGTTCCTCTTCCTTATCATCGAGCATGGAGAAACCTTTCTCTTGCGGTGCGACCAATAATATGGGTAAATTCAGTCCAATCATGGTATCGGCAAGATCTAACATGTGTTTGGATTTGTGAACCGCCCAGTGGTCGTAAATCGCTGCAAGAATCATGAAGATGATGACCAACCAAGGAACAAAGGCGACTCCTAGCATTACTACTACGCCCGAACCAACCAAGATTCCTGTTGTGTTGACTACATACCATTCAGGCCTCCAAATCAACCAAACCATCAGGACTGTAGAGACGATGAGTCCGACCCAAGAAGAGAGGGGATCTAACTGAATGCCGGTTTGGCTCAACATATCGTTGGTTATCTGGCCGGAGCTCCAATTGCCATCATGGTACCATGAAACTAGTGCGCCCTTATCGTTTCCTTCAACCATAATTGCTTCCACATCGCCCTCGTATTCAATCTGGATATAATCAACAAGATTGCTACCGTGTAGCATGTGAATGACCCCCCCTTCGGCGATGAACAAATCATTCCAACCACCGTCGCCGTAATCTCCTAATCGAATAGCGTCAATAGATCCAGCAAAGGCGTTGGAGTCCGAGAGCAACAACCTATCTTCCGCTTCAACGGTGTCATTTTCAAGGTCGAAATTCCAGGCCATGACTTCTCCATTTTCAGTTCCCAGTAGCAACATCATAGGGCCATCATGGTCGGATAGTTTGTTTTCAGCCCAAGGCGAGACCCCCCATTCCACAGCCGTGAAGTTGGTATTTCCTACTACCGAATAGTTCCAGATTTCTTCCACCATTTGAGACGGCCCTCTACCTCCTTCCCCGGGTGTTGCAGTATTTTCTTCAGGAACCACCATCAATGCAGCATATCCATAATCAACTGTCAATAATTTGCCAGGAGAAACCATTACTGCCATCAACTGGCCATCTGCTATGTTCATGTCTTCACCTACAGCCCAATGGCCATCGTTTACGGCAGCCCCTTCCCCAGTAGCATTACCGAGAGCCTTGTTGGTGTGGAATCTAACCATTCTCGGCTCATGTGTTATCGAATATGTGCGATTCTCTTCATCCACGGTATGGTTGAAACTTAGACTACATGCAGCAGGGTTGGTGGCTCGTATGCAGTTGTCGGTATGCAATTCGTGGCCATGATGATCGAGAACCCACAGTGTGGAACCATCAGAAATAACGTAGATGTCATCTTGTTGGGTAACGCGGAGGTTGGATGTTGTTTCGGTATGTAGAGATGACCATGTCCAATTATTTCCATCTTCGGAAGCTTTCAGGGTATGGTTGTACAGAGTGACGTTGTCATCGTTTTTGACTTGCTCCCCACTAGCATTGATGGCAGGTTCAATGCCATACATCATGTATCCAGAGGTTCCGAGATGGAACAAGAATTCGTCATCAGAATTCTCAAGCACATCTTCCACCACAAATGGATCCGGACTCATGTCAGGGGCTAGAACCAAATGAGCAAGAGGAACTGTAGCATAGATTAGGGCCAACCAAAGGATGACCAAGATTCCACCTTTGATGATCCATTCCTTCTTTTTCTTAGCCAACCAGATAATGATGGCGGTGAAAACGAAAATCATCGCCAATTCTAGCAAAATCCAACGACCTTGACTGGCACCTTCCTTGCCGAAAGCCCGCAATTCATCGGATTGATTGTAGAAAGGTTGCAGCAGCATTCCGAGGCCTATGGTGACCACGAACATGGCCGCCATTCCCAGCATTGAGGCCCACTGTCCTTTCATCGCTTCGAGGACATATTGAAACTCCGACTTACTCTTTGCGGAGTCCTTGTTGGGGCTTGCCCCTTCCCCTGACATGCCCATGCCCAGCCAAGACCCACCTTTGATGACTTCTATGCAGCCATGCATAGCATGGCTATGCGAGAACTGAAGGTGAAAGGCCGGCTGTGGCCTAGTATGGTGCGCGATTGGCTACAGGAATTGCGCGCTCGCGGTATGTCTCTAGGACTGGAGAATACACGTACAGCGTTGGAGAGACTTGGACAGCCCCAATCATGCGCCCCAGCAATCCATGTCGCCGGTAGTAATGGCAAGGGAACCGCTTGTGCAATCATCAGTGGAGCATTGATTCTCTCTGGTAGAAGAACTGGTACTTTCACCTCTCCGCATTTGGCAAGGGTGGAAGAGAGAGTTCGTATCGATGGAGTTCCCGTTTCCGCTACCGAATTGGATGAAGCACTTGTACGAATTAGAGAACTTGATATGGACTTGACCATGTTTGAAGTGACTTGGCTTGCAGCATGTTTGCTGTTCGAACAGCATGAAGTAGAAATCATGGTTGTGGAGACCGGCCTCGGAGGTAGGCTTGATGCGACGCGTACCTGCAATGCAATCGCATGTTTGGTGACGTCGATATCGCTGGAACATACAGAAATTCTGGGAGATAACATCGTGGATATCGCTTTGGAGAAAGCAGCAATTGCTGATGATGGTCCACCTTTGGTAATGAAGCGACTTGAGGAGGGAGTGTTGGAAATCGAAACTAGATACGATGTGGAATGGGTTTCGGTTGAAAACAAAAGTTTCCGCGCAGAGGCTGCGCATCTAGCAAGGTCGATTTTACGTGCTGCAGGAATTGATGATGCAGCCGAATTGGTCAGCGAGGCTGAGGCAAATGTTCGTTGGCCTGCGAGAATGCAGACCGTTGAGTTTGGGAAGCGAGAATACCTCTTGGATTCGGCACACAACCCGAGCGCTATGCAAAGGCTATGCAAGTCCTTGGAGGATGTAGTGGCTGAACGTCAATGGAGTTTGATATTCGGTTGCTCTCCACAGAAATATCTTGATGCGATGTTAGCGCCGTTGAAGGAATTGATTAGCACTTATCCCCCATTGGATGTGGTCTGTACTGAATCTCCAAGTGGGCGCTATCCTGCGGTCGATGCAGAATCTATTGGATTTGGAAGAGTAATCAAGGATCCGAGTGAGGCTTTGTTGCAAGTTAAGGGCGATTTCATCATCAGTTGTGGGTCACTATATCTGCAAGGAGACCTGATTAGAGAAATGGGTATTGACAGTGATGAGAACCTATCTCTCTTCTAAGACAACTTATCATCGAGAAGATGTTCGCGCAGGGTGGTGATGGACTGAAAGCAAAGCATCTTGAAATTCGTATCGAACAATGCCTTGCTCTAGCCAAGGCCAGCAATTGCCCGCGTCGCAAGTTCGGAGCCCTGTTGGTCGATCCTGATAGGAACGTGGTCCTGATGGATGGTTACAATGGCGGTCCACGCGGAGGAGGCGAATTGTGCGGTGGCGACGTTTGCCTGAGAGATGCGGAGGATGTCAAGTCTGGTACGAGAGTGGAGATTGGCTGCCATCATGCTGAAATGAACCTGATATGCAATTCTGCTGCAAATGGCGTTTCGACCAAAGGCGCCTGGCTATTGGTCACTGGTGAGCCATGTATGATGTGTGCCAAATTGATTCACCATGCTGGAATAACCAAGGTTGTGGTGGTTGATGGCGGCTTTGGAGGAGCAAATGGAGTGGGATATTTAGAGCAACATGGCATCATCATCCAAAGAACAGATGGGCCAAAAGATCCGCGTGGAGACAACCTTTGATTTTCAATTGACAAATCGTTTTTTCCAATTACCAGAATCGTCGAGTTCTAGCATAGTTCACTTCCGCTAGATGAATCGCCTCTAATAGGCCCTGACGGTCTCCTGGTGCAACACTTCGTAACAAACGGGTGGTGGTGGTCTCGCCAATGCCTCGCCCCATCAAGCATAACACCGCTTCAATCCCTCTACGCTTGATCGCTTCAGCGCAGCGATTCATTCGGTCGATGTCAGCCTTCTCCTTGGAAGCCACCGTTTTCTCAAGCAAATCCTTCAGGCCTTCTCGCGCACATGCGAACATGCTACCACGACAACTTGCACAAGACAACTCCAAACGTTCGAAACGTGCAACTCTGAATGATTTGATCGTGCGACATCGCAAACAACAGAGAACTGCTCTTTCATTCATCAAGCGAGATTCCAATCGCTCCCTTACTTGCACATTTGACCAATTAGGCATCAATAGGTCTCTTTCTCCTTTGGCTGAAATTCCCAATGTGCCTGGCGGAGTTATTCGAACATCGGTTTGGCCTGATTGAATACTACGCAGAAGGTCTGCTGCACCTTCGACATCCATTCTTTCATGGAATAATCTACCCAATACTTCCTGCATTACAACCGTTCCTTTGTAACGACGTAACAATGCGCGCAGGTTGATTTTTCGAGGGTCAACTCCCTTGCGCAGGATTCCGAACACCTTGGCAACCTCGGCAAAACGCCAGCGAACTTGTCTTGAATTTGGAAGGGTGACAGATAGAATTCCTTCGACAGCATCAGGCGGAGTATCATTCAGCCATTGGAGCACTTCCTCGCTGGATAATCCACCCATCTGCAGGGTGATTCGGGTTGCTTCTACCAAGATTCTACCCATTTTTCCCGATTTCATTGAAGCCAAAGCCTGCAATAGATGAGCGATGGCTTCGTTGATTCGATTGCCATGACAAGAATTGACCACTATGGCCTCTTCTCTGGATTCAATCGTGAT
>MDSZ01243240.1_pt1 | contig 15307 bp, 13 predicted proteins | sample 811201 | NCBI WGS metagenome assembly MDSZ01 (sample SAMN05326647, study PRJNA326480) | marine metagenome | isolation source: seawater | place: Indian Ocean: North | collected 2010
ACCAACACCGGAACCAACACCGGAACCAACACCGGAACCAACACCAGAACCAACACCGGAACCAACACCGGAACCAACACCTGACCCAGGCACAGGCACAGGCACAGGCACAGGTTCAGGTACAGGAACAGGCACTAGTTAATTTTATTAATACTTATATTTTCTTAATATTTCGTGTAGGTTATCTTTTCTAAGCAATTTTGAGCCTGGATCTTTTGTGAGCGGTCTCCACGCAAAACTAAATAAATCACCTCTCAATGGAATTGAAAAATATATTCCTTTATCAAAACTTCCCTCTCCAAACTGAAGAGCTGAAACATCTGTTCGAGTGAAGAAACCTCCCATTTTTACGCCATTACTAAATTTTCTTGATATATCAAATGTATATCCCTTATCTCCTGCAAGATATTCTCCAATGGAGAGATGAAAATCAAATGGTAGAAATCTAGTATTGTTAAAATATAAATTTAAATGTCCTGATACATTTTGATAGTCCTTTAGCCCTAAACGCAATTCATAGTCACGTTTGAACACCTGAAATAATTCAATACCCATTGAAAAATTTTTGTTGGGATTGCTCCACAAGTACTCAAAACCATAACCTGCAAACATTTCCTCAAGAATTCCAAACGTTAATTGAATATGGTGATCTTCAGATAACGTTTTAAAGTAATCTAATTGAGACCTTCCAATAATAGGCCTGCCACCAAAGTTATTAAGATAGTCTTTAATATCGGATCTTACTTGATTTGGATAGGTATCTTCTGGAGGTATCGAAAGATCATTAAAGTTGTCATACAGGGTATATTTTATGTTAGTTGACCAGAAAAAATTATTGGATAAAAGATATTGAGCATCCACTTGAGATATTAAAGCTGCTTTCAAAAACCCCTCTCTACTTGCTATGAAGGGCCTAATAACAATACTTGGCTTATAGTTAAATATTCTTTCATTTTTTCTTTCATAAATTACTGCGCCATTTGTAAGTGTTCCATTTTCATAACCATCTAATCCTGCACTAGACAATTTAAGAACAATCTCCTCATGATAAATATTTGAATCCAATACAGCTTGCTGTATGTTTTCTTTTAGTTTTTGAAGAGTGTGGTATGAGCTTTCATATAGTTCAAGTTTTAGCTTCCCATTGCGCTCTTCAATTCTATTTACACCAATATTATTTTTATATAAAGCATACCTTAGATCCTCTAAATTATTTCCAGTTAGCTTTCTGCTTTTGTAAGTATTGGGTTTATAGTCAATTGAATTACCTTTCCAATTAAATTTTACTCCCCAATAATCACCTCTTTCAAAGCTAAATGAAATGCTAAGATATTTTTTTATATACTCGAGCGATAAAGAATAGTCATTTTTTCTTTTTTGGAAGCCTTTTTCCAATGGATATTGAGAAGGGTCATATTCAGCCTTAACTAAAAAATCTTCACTTGGTGAATAGCTTATTCCTCCAAAAATACTCATGCCTGGTCCAGAAAAAAAATTATCAATGGAAAGATTTCCACCATTCTCTTGGTCTATTTCCCTCTCTAAAAAAGAATCTGAGATATATTGAAGCGGATTGTCCAGAATAATCTTATTAGATGCATATCTGCCCCAACCCAATCCTAGTGTTACATCTAATGCACCAATGCCATAGCTTCCAACAAAATATTCTGAGGAGTAAATTCCGGTCCCTCCTATATCATTTAGTCCTATTGCTAAGGCGGGGTAGTTTCCTTCATCTTTTACTCTAAACTTCACGTTTAAACCTTTATCTTTATAGTTTTGTTGATAAAGAGCATATGATTTGCCTGTAATACTTGTGTAAAAGATTGAGCCCTCTAACCAATCATAAGGCATTAAAGTAAGAGTAATTTTTCTGTCAGGTTCACCCCTATATAAAGTTAGGCCATATGAACCTTCATTGAAAAACCTAGCTGATGGCATATTTATTAACCCCACAACACCACTATTATTGAGTGTATTAAACTTAATTGAGTCTGCTAAAGCAGCCGAGGATAAGAAAAATATAAAAAGACTAGTTCTGAATTGCATTAATTGAAGCTGCAGAAAAAGCAATATCAGATAAAATTTTGGTAGCCATACTAATTAAAGGCAAGGCTTCTAGGTTATCTAAATCCCTTGGAACTACTATAGTGTCACCTGGCTCAATCTTAATTGAGCCTCCTGAAAAGATATTTCTTGGAAGAGGCATAGATTCGCCATTAGCTTTAATGATAAAAATTGAGCTTTTATCAGCATAAGATGTATAACCGCCAGATGCATCAATATAATCCTCTGCAGACATTCCTTTCTTGTAAATGAATGATATAGAGTTAAGAACTTCACCTTGCACGGTAACAGCATTTGACTTTGGTGGGATAATAATTTTATCGAGGTCTTTTAATATGAAATCTTTTGTTGTTGCAGATCCCTGAGAGAAGTCACCAACAATCCTGCCAGATGGTTCATATTTATCTGCCATCTCTAAAATAGCATTAATATCTAATGCAACATTTTCTGAAATTGTGGAAGATTTTTGGATTATTGAGTCAGTTAAAATAGTCTTCGCTTGTCTTATGGCCAGCTTTTGGTTATCTTTTACACTTTGTCTTGTCACAACTATTGCGTCTTCAAATGAGGTATCCATTACACCTCCAGCAAGAGTAAAAAGCTCATCTAGTGACGTAGAGCTTGAAAGTGTATACATACCAGGATTACTTATTTCCCCTCTAATCTCTACAGTAATTTGGTTCGTTTTAATTGGTGGGTATGATATGGATTGAAGCGTTGAACTTTCAACTACTTTTTCATATGAATTTGGAATACTCTCGTCAAATGTTATTAACGCAACACTTTCAGTAGCAATATTCTCAGAATCTCCAAAATACATATTAAATTGAATAGGTGAAACTCTGCCAGATGCAGGAACAACAAGCTTTCTATCTGGAAACATAAGCTCAATAAAATTTCTTTTATCAAGCTTATCTAACAATTCGTCTCCCTCAAGATTTATATCTTGCATGTTATCGATATCTTCCCTATTAAAAAAAGTTACCTTTGAGTTTTTAGTTGCTTTTAAGTCTTCATATGTGCTTGGATCAGATAATGAAAATGTATTTAATATTCGTGACATGCCCATATTCAGCTCCTGTTCATAAACAGCAAAGAAAGGATAGATATCAGTTGAAAAATTTAATTTTGAAAGGAAATCATTAAAACTTTCACCATCTGCAACAAAGTAACCTGTGCTTACACCATTGCCAGCAACGAAAATTTCTTTTTCCTCTCTGACTGTGGATGTCCCAACATGAATGCTTTCCAGTTTGATATCATTGATCAAAGCACCTAATTCAATTTTTGATGACGATAAAATATTATTGAGAATAGATACGTACGAGATATTACTCTTATTTGCTTTTGAATTAATCCCTAAAGAAAAATTTAAAATGTCTCCGAAAGTGTCATCTTCTTTATATTCATAAATACCAGGCCTAATAACCTCACCTGTTATTTCAACAAACATATCAGTACCATTAACTAAGATAGTGTCCCCTGCATCTACGATGACATCTTTTGACCTGTCACCAAAAATTAAAACATCGTATAAGTCAAATTTAACTTCATCACCATTAGTTTTCTTTAAAACTATATTTCTTAATGAAGCGTAATCTTGAACACCTCCCGCATAGGCTAAAACATTTGTTACTGTTGAAAATGGATTCACTACATACATACCCGGAACAGAAACAGCTCCAACAATTGTAACTTTTTTCGCACTTAGTTCTTTCAATGAAAGATTGATATCAACTCCAATATAAGAATCTGAAATCAATTTTTTTAGGGCTTCATTTACTTCTAAAAATGTTTTACCAACGACTTGTACTGGCCCCAACTCGGGGAAAAGAATTGAACCATCTAGCATCACATCTAAGTCAAATGTTTGATCCTTTGACCCAGATAAAATTACACTAAATCTATCTCTTAATGAAATTACATAGTCATTGGGTAAGGGCAAGTCGCCCGCAGCAAAAGTTGAGGTAGGCATTTTGCTAAAAAAATCATAGCCAAACTTAGCTTCTAATTGCTCTTCCTGGGCCACATCATCAATTAAAGTTTCTTGTGGCATTTCAATGAAATTTTTATTTTCCACATCATTAGATTCATTGCTTGATAGAACCTGTTCAAGTTGCTTTTGCTCTTCTGGGGATAAATTGTTTATGAACTCTGTCGAGAACGTTTGAGCTGATATGAATGTACTCAAAAATAATGCGGATAGAAAACAATTTTTCATTTTAATGATTATAATTTATTTTTTCTTTAAAGTATTTGAGAATGACTTTATTGATATTTCAATAAGTACTTTCGAATGACGTATGCATAAAAAACTATAGAGATCATTGAAAAAATTGTACTTATACTGTTTTGCATCCATAAGAAGTATGAAAAGAGAAAAATAATCGCCATATTAATAAGACCTAAAAACAAAATATATCGATTTTTTTCAAAATTTTTTATTATAAAAATATCTAGTGAGACAATATAAGGACACGCAAAAAGTAGCCCAAAAACCCAAAAAACTTTAATCCTCAATGGGTCTGTTTCAAAGTATTCGCTGACTAAAAATAATAGAAATAATATAACTACAGAGACGTAGAAGCTTCTCATTTCAAATAATCTATCAATTAACTTATTTTGAGCTATTAGAGATACAGCATATATTGCAAAAATACTTTGAGTAATTCTTGCATTGAATGAATAATCTATAAGCTCTGATTCTGGAAGAAAATATCTGAATGAAATTATTAGAAAATGTCTTAGACTTAAGATAATAAGAATTAAGGTTATAAAGCTTAATAATTTTTGCTGTTTCAAAGTGTTGTTCTCATGACTAAGCAAAATAATTATTAATGGTTTAATTAAGAACGCCAGCACCAAAACCATGAAAATGTTTAGTGAAATATGATTTGATAAAAGGGAGAAAATGATTATGGCAATCCCGCTCATTAATGCTAATAAGGGATTTAACCAAATAATTTTTTTTCCTAAATCATTCCTTTCAAGAAAAATATAACCAAAGAATAAGATTACAGATACAAATATTGCAGTTGGAAGATCAATGGAATTCAAGAAAAGAAAACTTCCCGAATTTAATAAGCTGATAAACAAAACAGCAGTAAAAATAGGTTTAGCTAAATTAATATCTTTTTTAAAAACTGTGCACAAAGAAGTTAAATACCCGATTACTGAAAAAACAATTAAGGGAAAGGATGATAGGTTATAGAAAGAGAAGGCAAATGATGATGCTGCTAATGTAACCAAAACAAAATCAGATAAAAAACCAACTAATCTGCCAAAAAAAGAAAATGTTAAAAATTTCTTGAGAGTAGTCATTGTTTATAAAGTATTTTTTTTAAAATAAGGCCTGGAAGAGCTAATAGAGTTACAGTTAATTTCCATAGAATATTATTTTTCTTGTAGCCCGTATCTACTTTGTAATTACGTTTTATTTCAAAGTTTAATCTTGACGGATTTCCTGATACACCATGATAACCTTGATAGCTTGAGCTTTCGCCTATAAATTTTTTTAAAGTTTCCGGTATTTTAGATGGTTCTTTACAAAAAGACTCATACACAACTTTGCCGTGCTGTTTTTGTTTTCCGGAGATCATCGAAGAGAAGAATACGTAAATATTCCAAAGAAAAGATGCAAAAATTATATTATATCTTTTCATCTCATCTCTTGATTTTGCTTCCTCCCTAATTTTGACGCTGGACCAACTATTTACAACACCAAATGGGCTTCTTATGACATCAAGATAATACATATCAAAATCTTCTAATGCATCTTTCAGATAAAGGTAATAAATTGGATTCTTTGATGAATCCAAGAAGATATCTGAATCCTCAGATAAATCAATATATATCTCTCTCAAGGCCGATATGTAGTATTTGAAATCTTTGCACCATGATTTTGATCTGAAAATTGGAAAAAGATAAAAGAAATAACCCCTTAGGGAGTTAAAATATAAAGAGAGTTTCTCAAATCTATGCCATTCAAAATTTTTTTCTTTAAACTTACTCCTCCAGAAAATACATTCACTGAAAAAATCTCCGCAACCACATTTATCATCAGCAGAAAAACCTCTGCTTGCAAGATGCCTTAACTCTCCGAAACCTGAAATATTTAAAATATTTGAATAATGCATCTCAACAAGTGTGGTTCCAGACCTAGAACAACCTCCAATAAAAATTATTTTTTTCAAAGTTCGTCCCTAATTGTTTTTAAAAATTTTAAAGAAATTTCATCCCATCTGTAATCGACTGCTACAGATTTTGCAGCTAAACACATTTCACTATATTCCTCCTTAGAAAGATCTAAGGCATATTCTATTACTTTTTTCAGTGACTCAGGATCATCCTCTCTTGCCATTAAATTAGAATTATCAACAACTTCTGGAAGTGCTCCTGAATTTGTATGAATAACAGGCACACCGCATGACATAGATTCAGCTGCTACCATTGAAAACTGTTCTAGCCATTTTATTTTTAAAAATGGAAAATATTTTCCAAAAGACCAATCACTTCCATCGCTATACTTGCTGGGAGCAATTAAAAATTTTGAACTATTATATATTTGTGAAAGCTCTTTGTGCTTAACATTTCGAAAAACCGTAATTTCATGCATATCAGGAAGTGATTTTATAAACTCATTTATTTTTTTTTCTTCACCTCCTGAAAAACAAAAAGCAATCCTAATTTTCTTACTATTTATATCCTTTAATACAGATCTAATATTATAAATTCCTTTTCTTTCCAGCACCTTACCCACATAAAGCAAATCAAATTTTTTTTCTAATTTTTGATCTTTAAAAGCTATGTGATCAACACCATTATTTAAATATTCGACCCTGTTTCTATATTTTTTATTTATTAGAAGCTCATTTGAAAGCTTGCTTACTGGAAAAATTACATCTAATTTTTGTAACGAGAATTTTTCAATATAAGAGAATGGAAAAGGCCATGATTGACTAACATTCTGTGCCATTCTACATGATACTTTATAGTTAAAAGTATCTTTAAGCTTACAGATGTTGTAAGTATGTAAATAATTAGGCTCCCCAATAATATGCACCCAATCAACTTTATTATTTAAAAAAAATGTTCTTAAATTATTCAAACTTGATGCCTCTAGAGCGGTATGTTTCAAGTTTGGAGTAAAAATATGATATGGAGATATATTTTTTAAATTATTTTCATGCATATTTCTTTTAGATACTAAAAAAAAGATATTTAAATTATGCTCAGAAAATATTTTTTGAATTGATTTCAGGAATGGGTGCCATCTATTAAAGGTATTTCTTGGTGTAAGTACTGCTATGTTCACGATTGTTTTGCTTCTAAATTCAAATAATACAAACACCAACCTAGGATCCAGTATCCATCAGGATGAGAGTCAAATGCAACAGTAACAAAGTTTGATAGCAAGAAAATAGATAGCATTTTTTGTGTTAAAGAAATATCTGAACCTGTTAATGATGTAATCCCTGAAAAAAGCTGCTTACTTATAAATGGATAGATATACAAAACTAATAAAAGCAAACCTCCATTCATAGCTAAGGTGAAGTATAAATTATGAAGTCGTGGTCCTAAATCTATAAATCCCTTCGTTCCATGTAGAGTATTGTCTATTATCCAGCCAAATTGGTAACCAAATAAAATATTTTCAGGCGTATTTAATTTTTCCATTAAAACAATTATTTCTTGTGACCTGTAACCTAAGCTTCTAAAAATATTTAGTGAATCAAAGCTTTCAGTCCCAAATGAAAATAGAAAGAGATCATTATTAAGATAAGCAAAAAACAAAAGGAGTGGTGCTACTGATAAAGTAAATAGTAACAACAAATTCATCACTTTTTTTCTTACCGACCATAAAATAAAGGCCGCAAAAATAATTAATATTATAGGAAGCAAATATCTCCTTGATCCACCTATAAAAATCTCAAGAAGCAATATTAATAAACCTGATATTGCTAGGAATTGGTGAATATTTTCTTTGGGGAACCTCATAAGAATTGTAATTATTAATATTGATGGCAGGAACCCTCCAAGTGCAAAAGAACCTAAAGTTAATCTTGTTAAATCTAATGAGTAAAATAAATAAATTAGAATTATTGAAGGAGCAATATATAAAGAGATGCTTAATGCATTATACCTAGGCTGAATATTATTTGGTCCATCAAATATTTTTGCTGTTAAATAGCCAATCAATGGTGAGGCAATAAGATATATAGCCACTCCAATATCTTCAAATCTAGATTGGGATAAAACACTATTAAAAATAAGTATGGCTAAATAAGCAGAGACTATATAAGAGAATAAACCTAAGTTCCTAAAAAAGTCCTTCAACTTAATGAAGTTTTTCTTTACGTCTAAGAAAAAAATAATCGACAAAAACAAAACTTTGTAAAAGATTATTTCTCTTATTTGCAATATTCCGAAGTTTAGGAACGATGTAATAGCTGAGATCATCACTACTATCTCCGAAAAAATAAGAGCTGGGAATGGAAGCTTCTTTTTTAAAAAAAAATAAATTAAAGCAAGCGTAAGGGTAAATAGTAAAGTCAACTTAAAATTATATTTTTAATTTCTTTTCTAAAGATTACAAAAATAGAAATGATACAGCTGAATAATAAGCCAAATAAAATGAATACAGGCAAGCTTGGAAAATAAGGTTTGTCAGGCAAATCAGGAAAATCAATATATCTAGCAACATATTCCTCTTTGCTTTTAGCTGTTATGAGATTTTTATGGTTCTCTTCAATAAATGTATTTGTAAAATTTTTAATGCTTGCTATCTCATTATCCTCAAGAAGATTATAAGCAAGATCTATTGAATTATTGTAGGTAGCAATATCGCGCTCTCTAAAGAAACTATTTAAATCAATAATGTAGTTTTCAAGCCAATTTTGTGCTTTTTTTGGTGAAATATAATTAAGACTTATTTCAATTATTCCAGTTACTTTATCTCCATTAATGCTCAAGATATTGTTTGAGAAATGATCATAAAGCTCATCATTAGTAGGCGCTTTTGATTTGAAAATACCGTTAGATTGAACCCAACTATTATTTTCAACATCAAATTTTGAATTATCAATTAAAATTTCTCCTGTTTGTGGATTAAAACTTTTTGAAGCAAATAAGTATGGGCCTAGATTATTTTTTTCAATAAATGCCACAATAAAGCTCTTTGATTCAGCTACTTCAATAAACTCAGAAATTGAAATTTGATCACTTGAAATTTGTTGGGATGGAATTGGCAGGTTTAGACCTGCTAAGGCATCTCCAGCCATTGGCACAACAAGTGTGGCAGAGGATCTATATATTTTGTCAATAAAAAAGAAGGCTGAAATAAACAAACTAACAATTAATAAAAAAATTAAAGCTACTACTTTTTTTCTTTCAAGAATTCTTTTAAATGCATCTCTAATCTTCATAATTACTTGGTGCCCAGGGCCGGACTTGAACCGGCACGAAGTTTCCTTCGAGGGATTTTAAGTCCCTTGTGTCTACCAATTTCACCACCTGGGCTGACTTAAATTTTATCATCGAAAGAAACATTTTGTTCACTTTCCCTTGAATCCATTTCAGCGTATTTTTTTCTTATTGAGTTATTTGTTTTTATTGCTGTATTTAAGACAGAAAGCTCTATACCAACTGATTTTGCAAATAATGCTAGGGCATTGCTATCTTTAGGGAAGCATGCTCCTCCAAAACCAAGCCTACCATCATGACCAGGCACATCCATATGACTATTACCAATTCTATTGTCGTTTGATATTGCAGAAATTATTTTAGCCCAATCATCATTCGTATCTAATTTTTGAAAAACCTGATATATCTCATTAAAAAAAATAACTTTTGTCGCCAAAAATGTATTAATTGAATATTTAACTAATGAAGCTGAGTAAAGGTCTGTAAATAAATGCTTAGTTGTTTTACATCTTGAGTTTGATTTATATGCATCACTCAATTTAATACATAAACTTTCTTCCCCTCCTAAAATAATGAAATTTGAGTTTTCAAAATCATAATTTGCATGTTTTTCTCTTAAAAATTCTGGATTATAAATCAAGTTACTTGATATGGACTTCAGTTTTTGCAACACAGGAGGCAAAACTGTACTTTTGACGACAATAATTGTTTCAGGGCATTTTTCAGCAAGCTCTTTGATGACTGACTCAATGATTTTTGAATCTTGGGTTCCATCCTGCCCCATTGGAGTAGGCACACAAATAAAAGTGATTTCAGGGTTAAATTTTTGCAAATCATCAATAGTGGTATTTAGAATTGGATCCACAAGAAATTTATTTGTATTTTTATTAAATCCCCAATCTGTGGCTTTTCCCACAAATCCATATCCTACTATACCTAATCTAAGGCTTGTATTTTGCTGTATATTGTTCATGCCAATCTAAAAATTGTTTTATTCCATCTTCAAAGTTAATTTTAGGTTTATATGCTAATGTTTTTTTTGCCTTTTCGATATTAGCATGTGTAAAAAAAGCCTCATTAGTACTATTTTCAAATGTAATTATAGCTTTCAACATTAAATTTTCTTCAATAGTTTTCAATAACTTATTAGTTGATATCGGCCTATCATTACCTAAATTTATGAGCTCATGTTTAATATTTGAATTTGATAAAACCAAATTTATTGAAGCTAATATCCCATTGATAATATCGTCAATAAATGTCATATCTCGTAACATTTTGCCTCGGTTAAAAAGAGTTACTTCTTCATTTCTTTTTATTTTCTCGGTGAATAGATAATAAGCCATATCAGGCCTACCCCAAGGCCCGTAAACTGAAAAGAATCTTAAACCAATAAGAGAAATGTTATGATTCTTGGAAGCTTCTTCTGCAATTTGTTCATTGGCAAGTTTTGACATTCCATATAGTGATTTTGGCTTAAGTATGCTTGAATATTCTGAAAACTTAGCTTCTTCAGCATCTGAATAAACTGAACTACTGGAGGCATAAATAACTTTTTTAATCCCTTTTTCTATACATTGATTAATGAGTTGTTGAAAACCATCAATATTTGTTTTTTTATATAGATATTCATTTTCTTTTTTTACTCGAACGCCAGCTTGCGCTGCTAGATTTATTGCTAGATCAAAATCATCATCTTGAATACAGAGATCATTTAAATCCATATTGAGGAACCTGAGATTTTTTTTAATTGATATTTTATTTCTTTCTTTTTTTAAATTTGAATCATAATATTCATTATGATTATCTATTCCAATAACCTCATGCCCAAGATCAAGCAATTTGTTCACGAGGTGAAAACCTATAAACCCAGAACTACCAGTTACTAATATTTTCATAATGAATTTGTTTTGCCTGATGATGCTATGAAAAATGGATTTCTTAAGTCTCTCTTATTATAAGTAAGCTCTTTTCCATCAATGCTTGATATATTTCCACCAGCTTGTTCAAGAATTAAATGTGCTGCACAAGTATCCCATTCCATTGTAGGGCCCAGCCGAGGGTATATATCAACAACGCCCTCAGCAATTTTGCAGATTTTAAGAGAGCTTCCTAAATTCTTTAAAGATAAGGAAGATTTTTTTTTAAGAATTTTTAGAAAATCTTGTGTTTCTTTATTTAAATGAGATTTACTGACAGCAACATTAATCGTAGACCTTAAATTTGTATTTACTGAAATTTTTTTTCCATTTAGATATGCGCCGTTATCTTTCTCTGCATGATATAGCAATGAATATCCAGGAGCATAAACAATAGAAAATATTGGCATATCCCTCTTACACAAAGCTAGGTTTATTGTGTAATCATTACTTTTATTGAGAAACTCTTTTGTGCCATCAATCGGATCAATCATCCAAAAATAATTCCATTTCTTCCTTGAAATATAATCGCTAGCAATGTTTTCTTCTGAAATGATATTTTTAATTGATGTTTTATTGATATATTTTTTTAGCTCATCATTTACAAATAGATCAGCCTTAGATACTGGCGAATCATTTTTCTTTTTACAAACATCAAAATGACTATGCTTAATAATTTCTACTTCCTTTCCAAGCTTAACTATTAGAGCAATTAAGTTTTTTTTTTGAGCTAAACTCAACAAACTAGTCATTTTTATTTTCTTCAATACCAAATTTTATCAAATTTGCCCAAATTCTTTCATGAATAAAGTAAAGAATAAATTTGATAATTAAGTCTGCGAAAAAAACTAAACCTATAGCTTTTGCTGGGAGGCCAAAAGAGTAAGCAATAATTGTGGTAACTATTGATGCAATGATGCGCCAAGAAATTGCTTTAAAAAAACTTCGGGTCTTACTTTCTGAATACATGCTTTAAAATATACCTTAATACTTCTTCTGCTGATTCTTCTGCACTTTTTTCATCTGTATTAATATGTATTTCGGGATTACTTGGTGGCTCATAATCAGAACTTATACCAGTGAAATTTGGTATTTCATTTCGTTCTGCTTTGGCATAAAGGCCTTTAGGATCACGTGATTTTAGGTTTTTAAGTGATGCCTCAACATAGACCTCTACGAAATCGTCGACAGGAAACAGGTCTCTTATTTTTTGCCTGTCCTTTGCATATGGAGATATGAAAGATGCTAAGACTATTATCCCTGAATCGTAAAGGATTTTTGCAACCTCACCGACTCTACGAAGGTTTTCAATTCTGTCCTCCTTTTTAAATCCAAGGTCTTTATTGAGACCATGCCTAAGATTATCTCCATCCAGAAGATATGTAGCCTTTCTATCACTGGCTAATTTTTTTTCAACCAAATTAGCAATCGTTGATTTTCCAGCACCGCTTAAGCCTGTAAACCAAATGAGAAATGATTTCTGACCAAGAATATCAAGCCTTGCTTCCCGATTTATTTCAGTATCTTGCCATTTTATATTTGCTGATCTTCTCAAATGATGCTTTATGATTCCTGCAGCAACCGTTAAGTTTGTCTGTTTATCAATTAAAATAAAATTTCCAAGTGTTTGGTTAGTGTCAAATGGAAGCAAAAAAGAGTCATGATCAAGAAGAATTTCACATTCAGCAATATCATTCATTGATAAAGACCCAGTACTAATTTTTTCAAAAGAATTAATATTAATTTTATTTTTTATTTTTACTATCTCACAACTCATTAGATTATTAGCGGTTTTAAGTAAATAAGATCTATTTGAAAAACATTTTTTGTCTGAGAACCATATAAGACTAGAAAGGAATGCTTTATTTTTTTTCAGGCCAGGGCTGTTTTTATACAATAAATCTCCCCTTGAAATATCAATTTCTTTATCTAAAGTAATTGTTACTGCATCACCCGCTGAACACTTAGACACTTTTTTGTTGCCAATATAAATTTCATTTATTTTTGCCTTTTGTTCAGAACTTGAAACTATTATTGAATCCCCTGATTTTAAAGATCCTGTGCTTACTGTGCCACAATAGCCCCTGAAATCTAGATTTGGTCTATTTACATATTGAATCGGCAATGAAAAAGATTTACTTACTTTGTCTTTAAGCTTTGATGTTTCAAGAATTGTCATGAGTGACTTTCCATGATACCAGCTCATTTTTTTTGAATTTCTTACAATATTTTCCCCAGTAAGAGCTGCAACCGGAATAAAATCAACATCATGAAAATTAAGTGTGGATAAAACATCATCCTTGTAGTTCTGAACAATTCTATTGAATGTATCTTTATTATAATTAATGAGGTCCATTTTATTCACTGCAACGATTATTTTTTTAATTCCTACAAGATTTGCAATGAATGAATGTCTTTTAGTCTGTGGCATTAATCCATTTCTTGCATCTATTAAAATTATTGCCAACTCAGCATTTGATGCAGCTGTTACCATATTGCGCGTATATTGTTCATGTCCTGGAGAATCAGCAACGATAAATTTTCTATTTTCAGTACTAAAATATCTATAGGCTACATCTATTGTTATGCCTTGCTCTCTTTCTGCAGCCAAGCCATCAACCAGTAATGCAAAATCTATTTCTCCATCTTGTGTTCCATTTTTTTTGGAATCTTTAATCAAATTGTCGACTTGATCATCAAAAATTAACTTAGCTTCATAAAGCATTCTACCAAGCAAAGTACTCTTTCCATCATCAACACTTCCGCATGTTATAAATCTAAGTGTTTCAAGTTCATTTTGGCTTTTAATAAAATCTTTTATCTCAGTTTTAGTAGTCATTAAAAATATCCTTCTTTCTTTTTCTGTTCCATAGATGCATTCTCATCTTTGTCAATTGCTCTGCCTTGCCTTTCACTTAAAGTTGATTTGAGCAGCTCTAGAACAATCTCTTCAAGGCTCGTGGCATTTGATTCAACTGCACCTGTAAGAGGATAACAACCAAGAGTTCTGAATCTAACCATTTTTTCTTGAACTTTTTCATCCTTACCAATTTCTAATCTTTCATCATTTACATCAATTAACATTCCATCCCTTTCTATAACTGATCTTTTAGAGGCAAAGTAAAGTGGAACTATGTCTATATTTTCTTCATAGATATATTGCCAGATATCTAATTCAGTCCAGTTTGATAGCGGAAAAACTCGTATTGACTCATTGTTTCTTTTTCTTGTATTGTAATTGTTCCACAATTCAGGTCTTTGGTTCTTTGGATCCCATATATGGTTTTCAGACCTAAATGAGAAAATTCTTTCCTTTGCTCTTGATTTTTCTTCATCTCTTCTTGCTCCTCCAAAAGCAACATCAAATTTATTTTCATCTAAAGCTATTTTTAATGCCTGCGTTTTCATGATGTCGGTATGCACTTCAGAACCATGGTCTATTGGATTTATATTCTCATTTATCCCTCTAGGATTCGTAAAAACTTTTAATTGAAAATTTTCATCAGCCGCAATTTTGTCTCTAAATTCATACATTTCTTTGAACTTCCATCTTGTATCAACATGTAGCAAGGGAAAGGGAAGTTTTGCGGGGAAAAAAGCTTTTTTTGCTAAGTGCAACATAACTGCACTATCTTTCCCAAGAGAATATAGCATCACAGGGTTTTTTGCTTCAGCTACTGCTTCTCTTAGTATATAAATACTTTCTGATTCAAGTTGTTGTATGTGTGTTCTCATTCTATGGTTCTCATAAACTCATTTTAAATGAAATTATTTATGTTATTTTACAATTTAGTTAATAGTGGAGGCTGAGAACGGAATCGAACCGATGTACACGGAGTTGCAGTCCGCTGCATAACCACTCTGCCACTCAGCCTGAATTTTCTATTTTAAACTAATAG
>MDSZ01181123.1_pt1 | contig 15303 bp, 9 predicted proteins | sample 811201 | NCBI WGS metagenome assembly MDSZ01 (sample SAMN05326647, study PRJNA326480) | marine metagenome | isolation source: seawater | place: Indian Ocean: North | collected 2010
AGAAGAAGTAGTAGTAGTAGTAGTAGTAGTACACGACGACGACGACTTCGAGGAGGGTGGTCCTCCTCCGCCTCCTCCTCCTCTTCTTTGAAGAACACCACCGAGGACTTTGACAACAACGACTTTAATGATGATGATAATGATGAAGAGACGAGAGAGCGGCTGAAGAGCGCTTTGTTCGACGTGTTCGGTACCAAGACGAACGACGATGAAGCCGATGGAAACCGACGCGTGGGGAAACGGTTGGACAGGTCCAAACTCGAATCGATCGTGTCTCGGTTGGAAGCGACGATGGGAGACGCGAACACGATCGAGACGACCGATTTGCTCTGCGGGAGATGGAAACTGTTGTGCACGTATAAAGAAAACGTAGATAAAGTGGAGTTTTTCGACGCGGGGAGTTGGCAAAGGTATTTATTCGATAAAGGCCCGAGTCCCGTGCAATCGTTAGTTTTAGGGAACACGTCGACGGTGGAAAACGTGTATCAAGTGTTGGAAGATCCGAATAAAGCGCCGAACGCGAAGTGGCAAAACATAGCCAAGTTTACGGTTGAGGTTTTCAACGGCGAAAAGAAAAACGTGGAGTTGATTATCGAGGCGAAAATTGAAGGCGTGAGAGATAAGCAAAGCTTTTATTATCGGTTTTCTAACGGATATTTCGACGTGAACGATGGCGAATTGAAACTGCCGTATCCCGTGCCGTTTGATTTTATAGAGAGCGTTCGACCAGGGCAAACGAAAGGGTGGTTTCAGACGACGTATTTAGATGAGGATTTAAGAATCAGCGTCGGGCAAAAAGGAAGCAAATTTGTTTTAGTGCGAGAGAGAAACGATTAGTTTGAGCGTAACATAACGAGAAACCAATGTAGTATACTATGTATCAATATAGGTAGCATAAGTAGTAGTAGTACCACACTGGTACCGGTACCATGGTACCTGGTACAAAATCAATTCATTTTCTTACTAACTAGGGATACATCATTATTCATATAAAGTAATTTTTACTACCAACTACCGCTTCTTTTAAACTTCTTGGGATCTAACGCCTCAGTAATTCTATCCAGCGCTTTTTCCAGAGTCTCGTCGCTCGCGGCGTACGATATGCGTATGCATTCGTCCACGCCAAACGCGCTCCCAGGAACTAACGCCACGCGCGCTTCTTGTAACAGATACCTACACATCTCGTCCGAGCCTTTGACCGGGCCGAATCCTTCGACGAACCCGCCCTTTTCGCCACCGCAAAGTTTCGTGACGTCGGGGAAGGCGTAAAACGCACCCCCGGGCGTTTCAATTTCTATGCCATCGATTTTACGCAATCGTTCCATCACGTAATCCCTTCTCTCTTGAAACTTTTTCCTCATGGTTTCCACCGGCGCACCGCCTTTGTTTCCCAATTCTACGTACCCGGCTAAAGCCGCTTCCTGCGCGATCGAGCTCGGTCCAGACGTTAACTGCGATTGCAACATGTTGAACGCTTTGGAAAAATGTTCCGGCGCTGCGCTAAAACCTAATCTCCACCCCGTCATCGCGAACGATTTTGAAAACCCATTCACCACTATCGTTCTTTCCCGCATACCTGGAAACGATGCCACGGAGACGTGTTCATTCGGGGCATAAATTATGTGTTCGTAAATCTCGTCCCACAAAACTAACAATCTCGGATGTTTCGTCACGATTTCGCAAATCTTCTGTAACGTCTCTTTGGAATAGACCGCTCCGCTCGGATTGGACGGCGAACACAAAATCAACATTCTCGATTTCGGTGTGATTGCTTTTTCCAACTGTTCCGGCGTGATCAAAAAATTGCTCTTGATGTTTGTTTTCAGGATGACTTTCTTCGCTCCCGATAAAGTGACCATTTCCGGATAACTCACCCAATACGGCGCGGGCACGATAACTTCGTCCCCCGGGCCGCAACACGTCAACACCGCTTGCGTGACGCTTTGCTTCGCGCCGTTTGAAATCACAATCTCGCTTGGCGTGTATTCCACCCCGTTTTCTCGTTTCAGTTTCTCGCACACGGCCTCGCGCAACGGGACCGTCCCTTGGTTGGGTGAATATTTCGTCTTCCCGTTTTCAATCGCTTTCACCCCTGCTTTCGCGCACACCTCCGGCGTCTCAAAATCCGGTTCTCCAGCCGCCAGTCCGATGACATCTTCGCCTCGTTCTCGCAACGTCCTCGCCAAGTCCGTCAGCGCGACCGTTTTCGACTCGTTCAAGTTCGCCACGCGCGGGTTTAACGATTGGTCCACCCCTCCTCCTCCTCCTCCTCCTCCTGCGTTTATACATCTCTGCGTCGTCGTCGTCGTCGACCCATTTGTGTTCTTCTTCCCTCTTCCTCCTTTGCAAAGTCTTTTGTTCTTCTCCGAAAGAAGAAAAAGTCGTCGTCCTCCTCCTCCTCCTCCTCCTCCACAAAGAGTCGTCGCGAACCTCCTCTCGCCGCCCATCGTCAAAGTCGTCGTCGTCTGCGTCGCCAAAGTCGTCGTCGTCGTCATCGCAAAGTCTTTCTTCTTCTTCTTCTTCTATGCTCTCCACTACTACTCCTCTTGGCGCATTTACAAAATGGCGTCTTTAAAAAGCGAGACACAGAAGACGCGACACTTTTTTGCTTCGAGAGAAGCGCTCTCTCTCCTCACGTACTATAACCCTTTGTGCATCGAGAACGACTTGACGACGGGAGGAGAAGGAGGAGGAGGAGGAAAGACACCAAAGCCGAATACTACTCCTACTCCTACTACTACCACGTCGTGGTCGTCTTTTCTCGTGTGTCGTCGTCAAAAAAAGCGCTTTCGAGAGACGAAGAAAGCACCTGTTCGATTAGAGAGCGCACACGTCTCGAGAGCGAAAGAAATGCCTAATCGCTCGGCAGCCGGGAAAAAGCGCCGGCGATGGCAACGGATTGTTGGAAACGAAGAAGAAGCTGATGAAGAAGATGAAGATGAAGATGAAGACAACAACAACGACAACATCGAAGGCGTCGTGCGCGAGAAATTCGGCGGAGACGCGCACCGAGCGCTGCTCTCCATGATTCGTCGGGGAAAAGAAGACGGCTATGCAGAAGAAGAGGCGGGAGAGAAGGACACCGCTGACGACGACGACGATGATGATGATGAAAACGACGACGATGGAGAGGAAAGCGAGAACTCCGACGACTCCGAAGAAGAAGAAGAAGAAGAAGAAGAAGAAGACGACGAAGAAGAAGAACGCGAAGAACTAGACGACGACGGAGAAGATATCAACGATGTAGACAAAGTGCTCGAATGGGAACCGATACCAGAGGAGACGCAAAAACGGCTCGACCAGATGGGACCGCAGGACGACGTGTCGGACATATCCTCGAGCGATACAGAAGTAGAAGAAGAAAACCCAAAAGGTGGGGAAAAGGAAGCGAAGAAGAGGTCTTTAAACGCGAACGACGTTGAATACGAAGACAGAGATAATGCGTTGACGTTGCATTTGAAAAAATGTCAAAACGAAGACGAGAAGACGTTAGCGGAAAGGAGGGAGAAGAGGGTGACGTTTAAACCGATTTTTAACGACAAAGATGGTGCAGATAAGAAGAATTACGATGGTAACACGAACACGCGGTGGGAAATGAGCGAGAACGTGACGACTGTGCCGTTAGCATTTACAGACGAGACGTATTTTACGTCCAAGAACAAGAACAAAAAGAACAAGAAGAACGACGACGACGATGAAGAAGAAGAAGAAGAACAACAACAAGAAGAAGATCCAATGGCGCTTCCGACCGACATTCCGTTGAAAATTCGCGAACACTGGAAAACTGTTCGCGCGAACAAACTTCGAGGCGGACACAACGACGTCGAGAACGACGAAGACGAGAACAAGAATCCGTCGTGTTTCAAAAATCGAGCGCAGGCGGAGCTATATCACTTGGCGAGCACGTACGCGGACATCTCGCACACAAGACGCATTCCGGATATATCGCATTTAACGCACAAAAAAAATAAAGAAGACTCGACTCTTCGTTGGCGAAACCAGAAAGACGATGAACTCGATGCTATACTCATTCACGCGCTGACGCACATTCACCGAACGCGAAACCGCGTGACCAAAAATAACGAAAAATTGTCCAAGAAAATGAAAGCCGGTCAAGAGATTTCAATCGACGAGACGCCAAGAGATCAAGGCTTCGTGAGACCGACGGTTTTATTCCTCTCGCCGATGCGAAACGTGTGCGGTCGCGCCATCATGCGTTTTTTGAAATTGTGTCCAAACGCACACGGTCGAGCCGACGCAGTGAACAAACTCGAGCGATTGGAGAATGATTTTTTAGCCGGCTATTCTTCCGACGAGACGTCCTCGGACGAAGACGATGACGAAGACGAAGAGTTGAAACGAAGGAAGAAAAAAATGCAAAAGAAAATAAACAGAGTGACAAAAAAGAAAAAGAAATACAAAACGCACGTGCCTTTGGAGTATAAAGAACTGTTTCGAGGGAACCAAGACGACCACTTTCGCTTGGGCGTGAAAATCACGAAAGCAGCCGTGCGTCCATTCGTGGACTTTTTTGGCGCCGACATCGTCTTCGCTTCACCGCTGGGTATTGTTACCGCAATAAACGACGACATCAGTGCTGCTGATTTCCTTTCGGCCATTGAACTTGTCATTGTCGACCGGTGCGACGTCGTTGCCATGCAAAATTGGGAACATCTGGAAACGGTTTTAGAAAAGTGCAATCAGTTACCGAAAGATGCCAAAGACGTGGACGTGAATCGGTGCCACGAGTTCCACCTAAATGGTGCTGCGGCGTGTGCACGACAGACGATATTTCTGTCGCAATTCGAGACCGCAGAAATTAACGCGACGTTTAACGGGAGTTTATGCGTAAACGTCGAGGGCAAATTTCGTTTGCGCGCGACGAAAGAGAAAGGCGTTTTAGGTTTGGTCGCCTCTCCGGACGATCCGAGGAATTTACGGAAAAACCAATCCGGCTCCTTACCAAACCTCATCTCCAGGCAAGAGTTTGAGCTCGTTCGCGTTTCCAAAAAGAACATCAAAGATGCCGACGATATTCGTTTCCGCCACTTTGCCAAAGCCGTCCTCCCTCGCATCCGCGAAAACCCAGACCAAGGCCAACTCATCTTCTGTGCCACCTACTTTGAGTTTGTCCGCGTGCGAAACCTCCTGGTGGATCGAGAAGTTTCGTTTGCTATCAACAGCGAATACATCGACATCGCCGAAGCCGCTCGAGCTCGAACGTTATTCGCCGACGGTCGCAAGCGATGTTTACTCCTCTCTGAGCGCGCCTACTTCTACCAAAGGCGCAACATCCGAGGCGTCAACTCCGTCTTCTTCTATTCCTTACCAGAAAACCCGCACTTTTACGCCGAAGTGTGCGCGTTCATGAAAAATCCGGCGCCAGCGAGGAGCCGCCACGAGGGCATTGGCACCAAAGGGACTGCTGGAGGAGGCGCGCACGGTACCAAAACCGCCCACGCTTTGTTCTCGCGTCTGGACGCTTTGAAACTCGAACGCGTCTGCGGCACGAAAAGAGGCAGGAAAATGATCCAGGAAACCAAAGACGTGAACGCGAAGGATAACGACATGTTTGTATTCTGTTAACAACAAGAACAACGACGTAGGTAGGACTAGGCTCTGTTATTATTACGAACGTCGCGGCGGGAGTACCACCACTCTTCTCTCGTTTAATAAGAACTTTATATTATTAGTACTATGTTGTTTTTTTTGTTCTTCTTCTTTTTTTTGTTGTTTTCTCTTTTGTTTCCTTTTCGAAGTTTACTTTTTTTGGTTGAGTGTCGATCAATACTAATACTAATAGGGTAAAAAAAGGCCGATTAATCATTCCCCACAAAAAGAAGAAGAAGAAGAAGAAGAAGGGAATTCATTAAAGAGCGAGGAAAGGAGGCGCGAGGATGGGTGACGCGCCACCGACAGAACTCGCCCCGGAGGAGCACCACGAAAAGATCCCGGTCCAACCAAAGGACCAAAAAGTTCCGCGAGACGAAGAAGAAAAGGAGGCGCCTCCGACGACGACGACGACGACGTTGGATCGAACGGTGGAGTTTCCAACGCCAAAATCATCGTCGGGGAAAAAAGCGATGGAGGAGACCAACGATTTTGAGAAGGACGACGACGACAAAAAGGCGGAGAAAGGCGACGACAAAAGCGGAAAAGAAGACGAGATCGACGACGACGACGACGCAGAAAAGACGCGGGGGGAGCAACAACAGTTTGAGCAGACAGAGGAGGAGGAGGAGGAGGAGGAGGAGGAGGACATCGACGTGAACGACTGGCCAGTCTCGGACGATTTTCTTCTGATTAAATGCGTCGAAAACGGGTGCGCGTTGGAAAGTTTAGCGGAGAACAAAGTCGTGAATTTTTCGAAAGAGTACGAAATAACAGACATAGAAAAGAGATGGAGAGGTATTTTGTTCGGCGAAAAGAGCGCGTACGAGATATCGAAGAGATTGAGAGAGTACGCGGAGAAGGAACAGCCAAAAGTGGAGGCGAACGTAGGCGACGACTTTCGGACGAGCTGGAAGAAGAAAAGAGGCGGGGAAGTCCCGAGGTTGATTTCTTCAAACGCGGACGGCGACGACGACGAAGACGCGACGATTGATGATGTTAACGCCGTGAACTTTTTCAAAGACGCGGAGTTGTTCATTCTCACCGATTGCGATCCGTTACCATCCAAAGCGCAGCTGGACGAAACCTTGAAACGACAAGAGTTGAAAAGGAAAGAGAGGACCATTCATAAAATTGCAAAGTTAGAGAAGGACTTGACGACGGTAGCGTCGAGAGCGATGACAAGGAGTGGAATTATTGCGAAAATTATCGGGCAAAACACAATGTTTACGTTGACGAAGAGAGAGTCGACGGTTGGGAGGAGCACGACGGATAGCGCGGTGGACGTGGATTTGAGCAACGAGGGCAACGCGGCAAAGATTTCGAGAGTGCAGGCGTATTTGAAGTTGAGATGGAACGGGGAATTTACGATGAGAAATGTAGGAAAACGACCGATCTGGATTAATAATAAACCGATTGAGACGAACCAACGGGCGAGATTACATTCGCACGCGTTGATTGAAGTCGGAGGAATGCGGATGCTGTTCGTACCGAACCCGTCTTTGGTGAGATGCATTCAACCAGAATCGTACAAGTAAAAAAAATCTATAGAGAAGAGTGTGACTAGTAGCGTTACTGCATGTACCGGTACCATACCAGTACCAAATGTTGTTAATTGATATATTTAGTGTGTGTGTGTACTTTTACAATATTTTGTTGTGATTATTCTTTTTCTTTTTCTTCGTTTGTCATAATCGCTTGCGCTCGTCGTTCTCGTCGTCGTCGTTGTCGATGTTGCTCTTCTTTCATTTTTTACTTCGCGATGCCCGGAATGCCCTTCATTTTGAAGTCCTCCGGTTTCAAGTCTCGCACAGGCGCAGAAATACCCGGAACTTGGTTTCTCGGCACGCGGTCTTTTCCGTTCCCAGTCGCCGCGCCGGCTAACCATTCCGGCAAAAACCCAAAGAAACCGGCGCCGACGTATTCCAAAATCACCGGCATGGACAACATGAGAATGATTTGGCCCATGACCGACCCGGGGTGCGGAATTTTCAACTTCGACACATTCTCCCAAAACTTTTGCACCGGCTCTGGGTACCACCCGTACGGTTCGTCGCCCAAGTATCGTCTATAAAACGTATTCATCAACGACGAAAATCGGCTCAAACCGTGGATACTCGAGGTTCGCAAAAAGCGTCTGAGCGTGTATCGAATCAACGCCATCTCGATGCCTTTTTTACCTTCGCACTTGGACAATTCGTCCGCCAAGACGTACGCGGATTCGATGGCTTGGCCGCCACCTTGACCCAAGTTTGGCTGCACGGCGTGAGCGGAATCTCCGAGCAACGCGACTTTCCGATCGACCCACCTCGGATCGGGTAACACGTCGCACACGTCTCTCAACTCGATATCTTCCGGTTTCGTACAATCCAGTCTTTCCTTAACCGCCGGCGCCCAACCGTTGAATCGCTCCAACAACATTTCTTTGTACGTGGGCCAATTGTCGCACGACGCGTAGATGTCATTGTTACCTTCTGGCACTTCTAAGAAGGCGTAGTATTGTTGTCTCCCTTCTCCGACGTCGGAGGAAACGAAATATTGCTTTGGGCCTAGAAACACTTGGTACCCAATCTTGGACGGATCGGTATGTTTCGGCTCTCGTAACGGTTGCGAATAATCGCACACTGCAGTATACACCGCGTACCCAGCGTACGCTAACTTTGTCTCTTTTCCACCACGCATTTGCGTACGAACCTTCGATCGAATCCCGTCGCATCCGATCATCACGTCCCCTTCGTGCGTCGTCCCGTCCGTCAGCTTGGCAATCACTTTACCGTCCTTCGTGTGTTCGTACGACTCGACCGTCGTCCCCATCATGATGTTCTCGTTTCCAACGCCTTCCCGTAAAATGTCCAACAAATCGTATCTCGACAGTACCAACGTCAACGGCAAGCCGTTCATATAACACGGCTGCCTCGTATCGAAGCGGTAAAACCACTCGCCAGAAACTCCATCTAATAATCCGTTCACGCGATCGCCCGTAATAATCCCTCTTTCAAAAACCTCCTCGGCCATAGCCGGATCGATAGAATCCAGCGCGCCTTGCGAGTTGCACTGTAACTGAATCGGGCCACCGAACGGTTTATACTCCGTCACTTTCTCAAAGACCAGCACTTCCATCCCTTTGCGTTTGCATGCCGCCGCGGTGATCAAACCGGCGATGCCTCCTCCGGCGACTAAGACTTTCGGGAGGTTTGGGTTCGTCGGTGGCGTAGGTTTGCGCGTCGCTTCTATTTCCGGGGAGACCGCGTATCCTCCTCCCGCGTTTACTTCCAAACGACGACTTTGAGAATCAGTTCGGCGACATTTTTTAATGCATCTTCGGTGTCTCTGTTTTTGTCCAAAATTTTCGTGTCGTCGATGATGGGTCATCATCGTCGTTACCCTACGCGGAGCAGTCATCGACGACGACGACGACGTAAACGACGACGCGCATGATCTCGCCGCCATCTCGAACATCATTATCGTCACAGTAGTAGTAGTATCGCCTGTGTTGTTAAATAAAAACGACTCCTCCAGACTTTCTTCTTGTTATTAAAGGTCTTCTTCTTCGTTCGAGCAGAAGAGAGCGCACAAAGCAAAAGTAATAAAGATATACTCTTTTGTATCTTCTTTTTTTTTTCCATGGAAAGTAAAATGTCGGGAACCATCCTCTCAAAAAAAAATCTCCTCTTCCAAAAAACCCTAAAAAGTACTGATGTTTAATAAGGACTCTGAATTTTTTTTGTTGGGAACTCTCTCGTTGAAGAGAGAGGACCTTTTTTCACCCATTTTTTTTTTTGTTTTGTTTTTGGGAGAGAAACGAAACGTGTCGTCGTCGTCGTCGTCATCATTGAGCGTCACACATAGAGTTTGAAAGTGTCAGATAGACTAGTATAACGAGAGGAAGGAGGAGAAGGATCGAGACGACGTAAACGACGACGACGACGTAAACGACGATGATGATGATGACGATGATGTCGTCGTCGTCGTCGTCGTCGTCGTCGTCGTCGTTTACTACGTCGTTTACTTCGTCGTTTCCTCCTCCTCCTCCTCTCAGAGTCGTGAGGACGAGACGCACAGTTCTTTTGTGTACGGCGCATCTTTTTCCCAAAGACGAAAGGTGTCGGCCGAGACGAGGAGGAGGAAGAGTGCTTCGCGTCGTCCAACGACGCGAGGACGACGAAAAAAGCTTCGCGTCGTCGTCGTCGACGACGACGACGACGACCCCTTTTTTTGATGGTATCGTCTTTTGGTCGACGGTAACAACGATGATGATGTCACGGTTTGGAACGATGACAACAACGGTCGCCGTCGCGTGTGCTCTGCTCCTTGGAAATCCGACGACGAGTGCCTACGCGACGACGACGACGACGACGACGACGGCGGCGGCGGCGGCGGCGGCGGCTGAAAATAATAATAATAATAATAATAATAACAATACGACGAAGCGCACGGGGGATTGTTTGTTGCAAAATTGCAAAGCAGAGTTGGCGGGATGTTTAGCGGACGAGAAGTGCGTGGAATCATTGGCGTGCTTGAACGTGTGCTTTGGAAAACCGGACGAGGCGGACTGTCAAATTCGATGCGGCGATTTGTACGCGTCGCCGGCGGTGCAAAGATTCAACACGTGTGCCGTCTCGAGGAATGCGTGCGTGGCGCAGAGAAAATCGACGGGGGAGTATCCAGTGCCAGACTTTGACGCGATTGAGACGAAAGAGAAAGTAACCGTCGACGATTGGACGAACAAGAAGAGATGGTACATCGTCGCCGGGTTGAATAAAGATTTTGATATTTTCGATTGTCAAGAACACTTCTTCGTGAAAGGTGACGACGATAAGATGTACATCAAAATCAATTGGAGAGTGAACAGACCGAACGGACAATTTTACGAGAGAGGCGACGTGCAACGATTTTACGAGGAGGACAATAAAGCGATTTTTTTAAACAGAGGGAACCCGGAGACAAAATTACACTATCAAGACGATTGGATCGTACCGAAGGACGGTTTTTACGTCGACGAAGAGAAAGGTGTCGCGTTCGTATATTACAGAGGTACGAACGACGCGTGGGATGGGTACGGTGGTGCGGTCGTTTACGCGACCGATCCAATCTTACGTCCGGAGTTTATTCCTCGCATGAAAGCCGCGGCGGAGAAAGTTAACGTCGATTGGAACAAGATGGTCATCACGAATAACTCGTGCAAAGCGCCCGAGGAAGTCAAAGTGACTAACATCGCCGATTTGGACACCTTAGGCGACGACGTCAAAGCGGTGGGGAAAGTCGTGGAAAGAGACGTGGAGAACATCACGGAAAAGTTGGTCGGTAGAGACGCAGAGAAAATTTTAGAAATGGACATCACCAAGATTGAGAAAGCGCTCGGCGCAGAAATCAAAACATTAGAGAATAACCTTTTCCGTTTGGAACAAGCCACGGAACAGAAAATAGCCGGACCGCAACGCGCGTTCGGCAACGAGGACGGTAGAAACGACGTCGGTTTCGACATTAATTTGAAAAAAGCCGAGAAGAAACTGGTTGAAGTCGAAAAAGAAGTTCGACGCGCGGATCCAAACACGAACGGTTTCGATTACTACCCGTCGTCGTCGTCGTCGTCGTCTTGAGAAGACGACGATCTTCCGCAGCTCCTCCTCTTCCTTCTCTTCCTTCTCCACCTCCTCCTGCATTTAGTCTAGTCGCGCTTACTACATAAATAGTACTACTCATGTACCACGGCAGCACGTGGATGCTCTTATATACTTAGTGTTCCCTCTGCGCGTTTCTTTTTCTTCTTCTTTTTCTTCTTTATCCAAAGAACTCGAGTCACATTAATCGTCAATACAATTACGTTCGATATGTCTTCCTCTCTCTCTTCTCGCGCGTCCACCATTTCATCGACGACGACGTCTTTCCACTCTTCTTCTCGGCAGAGTGGTGTCTCGCGCTTTTCTTCGGGTGGGGGCACCTCTCGCCGTGCCTTCGTCGTCTCCAACGCCGCACAAATCTCCTTCGTCCGGGACTCGGTCGAAACGTGCGTCCCGGACGTGAAGCTGACGAAAAGCCGCGACGGGACGTCCGGCACGGCTTTTTTTACGTTCGAAAACCCAGACGTGTTCGAAGGCGCGCAAGGAGACATCACGGGAATGTACATGGCAGACGAAGAAGGCGAGATGACGACGGTACGTGTAGTCGTCTTCGATCGTTTCCGTCGCATCTCATCACATCTCATCTAAGACTCGTGTTTTTGGTGACGTCGGATTTTTGGATAGTATCGCGCGACGCGTATCAATCATCATCATCGAACACTGACAAAACGATCTCTCTTTCTTCACGAATACTGCTGTTACCTTTATTATTATTACTATATCGCATCAGGTGGACGTGAACGCGAAATTCGTCAACGGGAAACCGAAGTGCATAGAAGCTCGATACATCATGCGAACGAGTCAAGAGTGGGAGAGATTCATGCGTTTCATGACGCGATACGCAGAGGACAACGGCCTCGGATTTAACAAGACGTAATACTACTACTACTACTACTACTACACGCATAATAAGAGCGAGAGAGAACAAAAGCAGGAGTATTCCTTTCATCGTCGTTTCATCTCGTTTTTCCGCAGTCGAACACGACTCATCATCATCATCTCGCGTCGTACCGCTCTCGACGTCAACAACGCAAAGTCTTTCAAAGCTTCGTGTGCTCATTTTTACACACCATTCCAAAAGCCTCCTCTTTAAAGAAAAAGACACCTTTGACCGACCGTCTTTGTTGACCCAACGCGACGATTGAAACGACGAAAAATAGCCTCCTCCTCCTCCTCCTCCTCCTCCTCCTTCTGTGTGGTTTTGTCGTCGCATGGCTTTGTTCGGTTCGGGTCGAGGGTGTGCTTTATTACCGTCGTCATCATCATCGTTTTCTTTGTCGTCGTCGAAAGTCGTTTTCGTCAAAGGGAAAAGACATCATTTTCATCGTCGTCGTCGTCGTTTGATTTTGCATTATTATTGTCGACGCAAAGAAGAAGATATCATCATCATGTCGCGGGAGGGGGTTTCTCTGGACGACGACGACGACGTAAACGACGACGAGCCGTACAAATTGGGTTTGACTGGATCCATAGGCACTGGAAAATCGACGGTGGCGAAAATGTTGGAACGCACGCTGGGCGTTCCAACGTACGATGCGGATAAAGTTGTCCACGAATTGTACGGCGAAAACGGCTCTGCTGTTGCGCCTCTGCGAGCGCTGTTCGGAGAAGACGTGATCGACTCGAAGACGGATGCGGTCGATAGGAAGCGGTTGGGGGAGAAAGTCGTCGGTCATCCCGATGAGATGGCAAAGCTGGAAGCGATTGTGCACCCGTTGGTGGAGGAGAAACGGAAACAGTTCATCGAAGATTTTTCAAAGAAGACCGCGGACGTGTTGGTGTTCGACGTGCCTTTGTTGTTCGAGAAGCGGTTGGAGAGTACCGTGGATGGAGTTTTAGTCGTGTCGTGTTCGTTGGAAACGCAACGAGAGAGAGTGATGAGTCGAACGGAAGGCGCGAAAATGAGTGTAGAGAAGTTTGAGAAGATTCGGGAGATGCAAATGGCAGACGAGGAGAAGAGAAAGAGAGCGACGTGGGTCATCGATACCGAGAAGACGATGGAGGAGACGGAAAGAGAGATCGAACGAATCGTGGAGGAGATTAGAAGTCAAAGAGAAAAACGGATAGAAGAAGTAACAAAGGAATGACCACCAGATTTGGTCGTCACTTTAGCACGATGCGCGGTAGAAGGTTTTGTACGTTGCTGTAAAAAAGTAAATTTATGCCTATTAGTAGTAGTACCTCGTTACACTCTTCTATTTGCTGTTTTGCGTTGTACGCGAGGTGTTCTACAATTCTATTGTTTGTCCGTAAACATCGCTCGGACGTAATGGTCTAGATTTTCTTCTTCGCATGGTGGGGGAGGTAAACGAATGTTTTTCTTCTTCGAGTCGTTATTGCTCGATGACGTTTTCCGAATGAGCGTGTGGGGTACATCAATGACGTCCCAATCTTCGTCGTCCTTCTCGTCGTCGCACGCGTGATGTTTGTCCCGTTCTCGATTTTCGTCTTTCTCGTCTTCGTTTTTTTCCAACACTCGCGTTAATTTTGAATTATTCTCGAGTTTCTTCGTCGGTTCAGCGACAAAACCCCAGACGCTTTTTATCATCGATTTGCTTTTCTCCGCGAGCAGCTTGCGGCTGCTCTTTTTACTTTTCCTTTTTTTCGTCGTCGTCGTCGTCGTCGTCGTCGTCTTGGACGTTACCGTGTTGTCGATGTTTCGCAGGGAAGGCGATATCACGACAACCGGTTCGAGTCCTTCATTATCGTTCTCCTCCTGTTCCTCCTCCGAAGAGAACAGTTCATCGCACGATGTCGACGCAGAAGAAGAGCTCGAGTAATAATACAAATTCTGCAAACGTGTTCTTTCCGCGAGTTCAATGAGCGCTTCGAATGCCACCAGTAACGAACAAAACGGACCACTGCGAGTAGCCTTGTTAGTATTTCCCATTTCTCTCATCAAACAACGGCTGAAAGAATATTGGTGTTCATCCTCATCCTCAACCTCAAAGATATCACTCGTTGCAAGTTCGGTCACTTCTGCAGCGAGGTGGGAGGCGACTATTTCACACGATTTCTGTAGCAAACGCACGGCGCGGAGAAGACGTTTTTTCTTTGTTCGCCCGTCCTCCTCACCGACGCTATTCCTCGCGTCGGCGCGAAAATAATACAGCGGCAACATCTCGCACTCGGGTGTGGCGATGTCCCCGTAGACAACCACGTCTTCGTTTCCGAACGTTTTTCGGAAAAACTCGTTCACTTTCACGGCTTCGTCTCTCTCGTAATCGTCGTCGTCGTCGTCAAAAGATTCCTTCCCGTCTGGCTCGAAGTTTCTGCTAGAACACGTCGTCGTCGTTGAATCTACTGGTTTCCATATTTCTGTCGCGTTCGTCACGCCTGGCGTCGATCGATGGAGCGACGGACAAAAACTATACTTCCCAAGAAGCGCGACAAATCTATTCATCATCGAAAGCATCGCGGCAATCTCGTTTTCGTTTTCATCTTCGTTCTCGTTGGTACTGAAAAGCGCTCCGATGAACTCGTCCAAATCTCCTTTGTTGTGTGTCGCGTGTTGTTGTTGTTGTTGTTGTTGTTGTTGTTGTTGTTGTTGTTGTTGTTGTTTCGACGAGTACGCGAACGCGTCGACATCTGGAAGTACCTTTCCGTAGCAGTCGATACTCCTCGTCTTCCCGGAACTCTTTATCCTCTTCGCTTCCAACTCGAACACGTCCTTCACGTCTCGAAAAACTCTCGAGCGTTCGCACCGCACCTCAAACTCGCAGCTTTTCAATCGAATTCTACTCAACTCTCGATCGTCAACCTTTGTGGTGGTGTCGAAAAGGTTCTTTCCTCGTCGTCGTCCCGGTGTTCTTTTCGCCATTGCAATCGCTCTCGCTCTCTTTTCGCGTTCCCGCACGCGTCTCTCCAGCGCGTCGTTTCGTCTCTTCTCGTTTTCGACTGCTTCTCGCAGCGTCGTCGCGTGCCGTCGCCTCCACGACACGCTCGCGAGCGCGCGTTCCAACGCGTTTCGCGTCTCCTTCTCTTCGTCTTCTTCTTCTTCTTCTTCTTCTTCCTCGATGTCCGCGCGTCTTCCTCCTCCTCCCGATGTCGTCGTCGTCGTCATCGTCATCAT
>MDSZ01260048.1_pt1 | contig 15302 bp, 9 predicted proteins | sample 811201 | NCBI WGS metagenome assembly MDSZ01 (sample SAMN05326647, study PRJNA326480) | marine metagenome | isolation source: seawater | place: Indian Ocean: North | collected 2010
GCTCCGCATGAACTGCAGAATTTATTACTTCCTGAATTTGGAGTATTACATTTAGGACAATGACGCTTGTTCTGTACAGCATAAGCAACACCAACGATTAACGCAACCATTGACAGGATTAATAGCGGCTGCCAGGTCGGCATAGTGTGTTTGAATGATTTATCATGTTCAATAACTGACGATTGAGGTGAAGTCCCCGAAGAAGAAGGCTCGGCTGCCATCATCTGCTGCAATACTTCCATGGAAAGCTGTCTTGACGGATTTCGATAACTATATGAGATGCGCTTCTGTGTACCCGCTGCCAGTCCATTCACGAGAATTGTGTAATTCGTAAAAGCGTGTGAGGGGTCTCCAGTTTTCTGCGCAGTAGGGTCATCAATACGGAAACTCTCTGCCGATAGTGGTTCTTGAACCTGTATGTGAAAATGTTCAAGCGGTTGATTTAGCATGATTATATACTCAATATTTCTTTCCACAGAGTCAGTGAACGGATCGTAGTAGAAACCTGTTCGGAGAATTTTGCTCCCTTTCGGAATATCTAAAACCGCCCATTTCCCGTCCGCTCTCTCTACTACATCTACTTCGAATAGAATTTCTTCATCTCCTTCTGAGAAAGTAGCTCCCACTGCACCTGCCTCGTTGGGAATTCGGAATTCAAGTGTAATGGGTAGAGCTTCCTGACGCAATGTCCCGTCCAGCAAGATAAGAACGCCGGGATGATCGTATTCCGGCCAGATAGCAAAATCGAGTTCCTCGAAAGGAGACTCCTCAGCAGTGAGTAAAGGGACTGCTGAGAGCAATAACGATAATGTAATTATTTTCTTCATTTTTCGACGGCGGAGTTTAGACAGTTGACTATGGATTATCAACAGAAAATGTGATAAAAAGTTCCAGCCAGCGCACTAAACATGGATTGGCTATTGGTGAGTAGAACGTATTATCCAATTCAAAAGAACTTTCGCCTGAAGTAAAACGCGACATTCACCAGACTGATTAATACCGGCACTTCCACAAGAGGACCAATGACTGCAGCGAAAGCCATTCCAGAATTAATGCCGAACACGGAAACAGCCACTGCGATTGCCAGTTCGAAATTATTGCTTGCTGCTGTAAACGATAATGTTGTTGTCTTCGGATAATCCGCACCGATTTTCTTTCCAAGATAAAATGAGATCAAGAACATAATCACAAAGTAGACCACAAGTGGAACTGCTATCCTTAGGACATCAAGAGGAATCTGAACAATGAGGTTCCCTTTCAGCGAAAACATGACAACAATGGTAAATAGAAGAGCTGCAGGAGTTATAGGACTGATCTTGGGTACGAATTTGCTGTTATACCACTCTTTCCCTCTCTTCTTGATCAATGCGAAACGTGTTATCATCCCCGAGAAAAAAGGTATTCCGAGATAAATCATGACTGTGACAGCAATCTCTTTCATAGTGATGTCTACTTCAAATGACTTTAAACCAAGCCACTCCGGCAAGACTGTCAAAAAGAGGTAAGCATACAGTGAGAAAAAGAGTATCTGGAAAATGGAGTTTAACGCTACCAATCCTGCAGCATATTCTGCGTCACCCTCAGCAAGTCTGTTCCAGACAATCACCATGGCAATGCATCTGGCCAGTCCGATGAGGATCAGTCCTGCCATATATTCCGGGTGGTTAGGTAGAAAAACAACAGCCAGAATGAACATCAAAATCGGTCCGATAATCCAATTTTGAATAAGAGAAAGAGATATAATTTTACCATTTTTAAAAACTTCACCCATCTCTTCATATCTCACTTTAGCGAGAGGCGGATACATCATAAGTATGAGTCCTATGGCGATTGGAATATTGGTAGTTCCTGAACTCATCTTTCCCCAGAAATTGGCAATACCCGGAAAAGTGTAACCTCCGAAAACTCCAGCGAGCATAGAGAGGAAAATCCAGAGAGTTAAATATCTGTCGAAGAAAGAAAGTTTTTTTACTGTTTTTGTCACTGTATTTCTTATCACTTTGAGTTAAAAAGTTTAATAAAACTATGCCGTGGTAATAATGGAAACTACAATGAAATCATAGGACATATGTGCCAGCGCTGTAATACCAAAACCGCGAAATATATAGACGATTCCTAGAAATAGTCCGGCTATGGTACGAAGAAGAAATGTTTTGAGAATGAAAATTTCTCCAAAATCACCCACATAATGAAATGAAGCAAATAGAATTGCAGAAATAACCACAGCTGCAAAAGTACACCACCGTCGCTCCCATTGAAGTATTGCGCTGATGAGAGAAACCAGTAGGAAAATAGCGACAACGCGGAACAGGAATTCTTCATACAGTCCTGCTCCTACTGCCAGAGTCATCTGCTGGATGAGTGATCTTCCTGAAGGAAAAGAGAGGAGTGTAGGCGCCAGCTTCATAAATACGAAAAGGAGTCCACCCCAGAAAAGTCCTTCAGTAAGCATCTGCATGAGATATGCACCGCGTACGGTGGTCATCTGACGGCGGCTTTTTTGAAGGAGGAAACTCACAACAAAACCTATTATAAAGAAGATATTCAGCGCATGGATTCCAAAATCTCCAAAAATGGCGAAAAACTGCCTAAGCAGAACATCCGCGCCATTGCGGATGTGGAAAAGCTGGTCTTCATTGAGTGTAAGGGTCGCTATCTCGTATAATGCAAAAAATGGCAGAGTAAAAACGAAACTGTAGAACGGTGAGCGGGAAAGGTGCCAGTAAGAAGTCGAACGAATAGTAGAACGATATGTATCTTCGGATGTTTGGGTCACTTCTTTTTCTCATCGAGCTGGAAGAAAGCAAGAAACGCCTCTTGCGGGACTTCCACCCGGCCGATCTGTTTCATCCGCTTCTTCCCTGCTTTCTGCTTCTCCCACAGCTTCCGCTTCCGTGTAATATCGCCGCCATAGCATTTAGCGGTAACGTTCTTTCGAAATGGCTTGATAGTTTCCCGGGCAATGATCTTGCTCCCCACAGCAGCTTGGATTATCACTTCGAACATCTGTTTAGGAATAACCTCACGAAGTCTACGGCAAAGATCCCGGCCCCGGTAGAAGGCATCGTCTTGAGCGGTTATGACGGAAAGGGCATCCACCACATCACCGTTGATGAGAATGTCGAGTTTCTTCAGCTTGGTGCCGCCCTGATATCCCATAAACTCATAGTCGAATGAAGCGTAACCTCGTGAGACAGACTTTAGTTTATCGTAGAAATCGAAAATGATCTCTGCCAGGGGAAGTTCGTACTTCAATTGTACTCGATCCTGAGAAAAGTAGTGCTGATTTTTGTAACTCCCTCGCTTATCCTGACACAGTTTCATGAGTGAGCCTACATAGTCTGATGGCGTAATGATTTCTGCCGAAACCATGGGCTCCCTAATTTCATGCACTTCACCGGGCGGAGGCAGTTTAGTTGGATTGTCAATCTCTATACTCTCGTCATTACTGAGAATCACCTCGTAACGTACATTTGGAACAGTGACAATGAGATCGAGATCAAATTCCCGCTCCAATCGTTCACGGACGATATCCATATGGAGCATCCCGAGGAATCCGCAACGGAAGCCAAATCCTAACGCCGTGGATGTCTCCGGCTCATAAAAAAGAGAAGCATCGTTCAACTGTAGTTTTTCAATGGATTCACGCAGCCGTTCGTAGTCATCGCTTGATGCCGGAAAAAGTCCGGTGAAGATCATTGACTTCATCTCTTGATAACCGGGAAGCTGCTTAGAGGCTGGTGACTCTTTTGTCGTGATGGTATCTCCTACCTTCAACTCTTCAAGTTGTTTGACACCTGCGACAATATAGCCTACATCTCCAGCCGAAAGCTTTTTCGCAGGTACGCGCTTCATGATGAAGTGACCTACTTCAGTAATTTCCCGTTGACCGCCGTGAGACATGAACCGGGCTGTCATCCCAGGTTCGAAGACGCCATCAAATACTCGGACTGTAGGCACAGCACCTCTATAAGAATCGAAAGTTGAATCGAAAATAAGTGCTCTCGGGCTGTTTTCGGAACAATCTGCAGGTGGTGGAATTCTCTTTACGATTTGTGCCATTAGATCTTCTACACCATCACCGGTCTTTGCGCTGACAGACAAGATATCATTCTCCTCACAACCAATTAAGTCCACGATTTGCTCTTTCACTTCATCAGCGCGAGAAGTAGCCAGATCCAGCTTATTTAGCACAGGAATAATGACAAGTTCACTTTCCATAGCAACGTAGGCATGGCTTACTGTCTGTGCCTCCACACCTTGGGCTGCATCTACCAATAGGACAGCACCTTCGCACGCTGCTAATGAGCGGGACACTTCGTATGAAAAGTCCACATGCCCGGGAGTATCAATTAGATTAAAAGTGTAATCTGTACCGTCGCTATGACTGTAGTGCATCTGGATGGGATGACTCTTGATGGTAATACCCCGCTCACGCTCAAGCTCCATGTCATCCAGCACCTGCTCCTTCATATCTCGCTTGCGAAGAGTGTGCGTCAACTCCAGCAAACGGTCAGCCAGGGTGGATTTCCCGTGGTCAATGTGTGCGATGACACAGAAGTTGCGAATGTGATTAGTACTCATGGAGGGAGAATTTAGTTAGAGGAGTCGATAAATTGTCTGAGAAATATAATCAGTATAGTCTATTAATTATTAGATAAAAGTAAATTCACGTCAAGGCTTTATAATAGCTCCCGCACCAATTCTCCCGTCCATTTGTATTGCCAACGGTTCTTCAAACTTCAACCACTTCAGGTGGGTAGTCTCCTTGTGGACTTTCTGCATTTGAAACCACTTCCAATCCAGTGAATCGCCCTTCCCTTTCGGATTCACAGTAAAGTACCCGACACGAAGAGAGGTGACATTTTGGAAGAAATGGCTGCCGAAAGAAGGATCAATGTGGAAATTTTCAAGCCCCGCCTCAACGATCACCTTGGCACGGGAAATCTGCTTCCAGTTTACCGGAATACCGAGCCATGGATCGGCGGAACCCCACCGTCCCGGTCCAATAAGAACGTACCGTTTGGAGGATTTAAACTCCTCATTCAACTCTTCAATTTCACGAGCAATATCGACAGTACGAGAAGCATCAAACTTCTGTGGTTCAACAAATATTATATCGTAAATATCATCTATAATCCCATTACCCAGAATGAGACTACTCCTGCATATAGTATCATCCTTATTAATATCAGTCACATCGGTGGCAGCACGATATGCCTCAGATGCCATGGGACGCATTTGCAGTAGACAGAACTCTGGCAGCTTTTTACTCCCTTTGAGATTCACGCAGAACTCCGCCTCTATAGGCGAACCAAAAGCTTCTTCTCCGAGCTTTAGCAGTTCGACTAGCATGTCTGCCAGTGGAAACGTCTTCCATTTTAGGATATTCGCGAAGGTAATTATCCTCGGACCTTTATACTGCAGAGAATCTCTCAAAACATTATCCTCTCCAGTCAACACACTGGCGATATCCCTGATACTTCCATCAGCTTCCGCCACTTCCAATCCTAGCTTATGCAAATCATCATCGTCACTGTCCATTTCGGCTTCGGATGAATCCAGGGGAAGTGCATAAAAATACCGTTGAGAATTCTCCAGCATGGCTTCCGGAGAATAAAATTGCGGAAGAATGGATGGATATTTCGGACTAAATCTAAGACACCGATCTCCTTCCATTATTATCTTTCCAAAACCGAGAGCGGTATGGGCGATACCATCCTCTCTTTTCAGGTAAGAAATTGGGTAATAGTTCATACTCAAAGCAGTACCACTAAAAGTTGGATAAAAGTAAGCTCCGTGTATCTCTCCTACCAATTCCTGTATGATAACTGCCATCTTTTCCTGTTCCGGATTATGAAGCAACGATGCCATAAGCGCTTTCGATTCCTGAAGAAACATAGAGGCGTAAATGAGTTTTATAGCGCTTACCAGTTGCTCCAATCTATCGTCAATTCTGGAGGAGTTATTAGGCAACATGAAAGTTGAATAAACACCTGCTAGGGAAAGTACCTTTGAATCCTCCAATAGACCGGATGATCGAACAGCAAGAGGGTGCTTTACTTTTTTAAGGTAGTTTTTCAACATCTCTATCAGATCTGAAGGAAGCTCACTACTGAGAAACTTCAGCCTCACTCGCTTATCCTGCTTAGCTCTCAAGGCATAGCTCCAGAGTTTATTCATACTCATGAATTCATCAAAATAGTCAGTTCCGACTACTCCCAAATTAGGAACACGGATTTCCACATCAGGAAATTTATCTTGTAAGTTAGATCTTGATATCAGTCTGTTAGCATAAGCCAACCCTCTCGCTTTTCCGCCCAGGGAACCGCCACCTATTCTAACAAGGGTTGTAGACGGATCAAATGAATCAGTAGAATAGTCCACGATCTGCCCGCGTTGGATATCTTTTCTGGATTCCGTTATGGTTTCTACGAGGAATTCCCTTAGTGCAGAAACGTTGGCAAAATCGGAAAGAGTCAGCGGTCTCAAGAGAGAAGCGGCTCTGAATTCGCCTCGAGCTGCCAGCCAGTTAGAGAAATGGTTATGTGAGGCGTGGAATGTTAAGGACTCATCCGGCACTGCGGTAATTATTTCCTGAAAATCATACATATTGGTAACACGCTGAAGTTCCCTTCCGTTACGATTTCGAAAAACAAAATCACCAAAACCGAAGTTTTCTAATATCACCTGCCTTAGTTCTCTTATAAATGTGTCAGAATACTTATTAAGAAAATAAGTTCCAATATCATCCGCCAGCTTAGCCATATCTTCCTGTGAAGACTGCAGTATAATCGGCATTGTTTCATCAGACTTTCTAATCCATTTTGCCAGTTTTATGCCTGCCCGCTTATCAGGCTTTTCATTTTTCGGAAAACGAATATCCGAGATAACGCCCAAAAGATTCTCTCGGTATTTCTGGTAGAGTTTCTCTGCCTCTTCATAAGTTGTAGCCAATAGGATTTTAGGGCGTCCACGCATCCGCAACAAGCGATGGGCATCGTTCAGACTCTTGTCCATCAACTGGCCAGTATGATAAATGATCTCAGTATATATTGTAGGAAGGAACATAGAATAGTAATCGGGGTTGTCTTCAACAACGATTATAGCTCTGACATTACCATTTCGGATATCATTGGAACTGTTACGGATATCTTCTACATACTTGATTACAGCCGGAAAGACGGAAGCATCTCCACTCCAAATAAAAATCCGATCAACCAGAGTATTCAGTAAGTCATCAGGAATGTCTGCCAATTCAGCCAAATTGTAGGCCAGCATAATCAACGGCTTCCTGGAGTGCTTCTTCCTAAGATCTCGACAAAAAGCAACCGGATCCATGTCTGCCAGTCGGGGCATGGTGATTATTAAATCACAGCGGTTCTTACTTAAGAATTCCATCGCCTCAGCTGCCGTCGATACTTGTGAGACTCGTGGTGCTGAGGAGAGATTCATACCAATATATTCTTGGTAAATCTGCTCGGTAAGACGCCCATCTTCCTCAAGGATATAGGCGTCGTAAGGACTTGCCACGAGGAGTATCTCGTGAATCCGAAACCGCATCAGATCGTGCCAACTCCAATCGCTGCTTGTTAATGTGTTAGGCTTCATTACAAACCATAATTAACACCCTTTGGTGAGAAAAGCAAATAAGCAGTTTAGTTAAAGTATAAGCAGTAGTAAAATATTTAATCGAAGTTAACTGAAACAATTTTGGATACGCCGGACTGCTCCATGGTAACTCCATAAAGATATTTAGCTGCTTCCATAGTGAGTTTATTGTGGGTGACAATGATGAATTGTGTCTGATCAGAAAATTTCTTCAATGCTCGTGTAAACTTAACAATATTGTGATCATCAAGTGGAGCATCAACTTCATCCAAAATACAGAATGGACTTGGCTTTACCTGATAAATTGAAAAAAGCAGGGAGATTGCGGTGAGAGCCTTCTCTCCACCGGAAAGCATTCGTAGATTTCTGCTACGTTTCCCGGGTGGTTTGGCAAGAATTGTAATGTCAGATTCTAAAGGATCATCATCCCCTCTAAGATTTAGATCAGCTTCTCCGCCCTCAAAAAATAGAACGAAAGTTTTCCTAAAATTCTCACGAATAGCGTCAAAGGTTTCGGTAAACTGCTTTCTGGCTTTTGCATCAATATGATGAATACTCTTGATAAGGCTCTTTTCTGATTTCTCCAGATCGTTGAGCTGCTTTTGCAGGAATTCAAGACGACTGTTTTCAGTTTCATATTCATCTCTTACTGCCATGTTCACCGGCCCGATTCTTTCCAGGCTCCGTTCTACCTTGTCAATCTCTAGAACTAAATCTCCTGCTTCCTTGTCAATCTGCATGGATGCTGGAATATCAGCGTCGTACTTTTCCTGTATACGTCCGGCAATGAGATCGGTTTGGCGTGTGTAATCTGCCACTTGCAATTCGAGTCTTTTCAATTCTTCGGTTTCACGTTCACGCTCGCGCAATTCTCCTCGGATTTCCCTCTCATGTTCCTCAATTTGATCTTGAGTCTCTGAAAATGCTTCCTTCTTCAAATCACGAATTGAAACCTCTTTCAGATACTTAGCATTGAGCTTATCTAAATTCTTTTCCAGTTCATCAATTTCATCTGACATTTTAGATAATGCACTCTTTAGCTGTTCCTGTTCCATGACAAGATCACTCTTCCTCTGCTCCTTCTCAGCCACATTTTCTTCCAAACCTTCTAAACGATATTTTAGATTGTCTCGTCCTTTTTCGAGTTCTATTAAATCAAGTCTGATCTGCTGTACTTGACTATTTGAAGACTCATATTCTGAACGGTTTTTTTCTAATGCTGAACGATCAACCTCAAGCTTAGCTTCTAGTGTTGATATTTTTGCTATATGCTTATCTATCTTTGGTCGTTCATGCTTTATACTTTTTTCTAACTCTTTAATCTCATTATTTACAGTTGCCTGAGCTGTTGATAACTCACTATTTCTCTTACTGTTCTGTGAGAGTATAGCCTGATTTCGGGCAGCTTCAGATGTAGCTTCAGTCAATTGAGATCGAAGTCCTTCCAAATCTTCGATACACTTTTCACGAGTTCTCTTTACATCATTAATAGTTTTCTCTAATAAAGAAAGATTACCAGCCAACTCCGATGCTTCTTTTCTTACACCGGATAATTCTTTATGCAGTTTGGATATTTCTTCTTTCCGTGACAAAATACTTTTTTCATCACCACGCTTGGTTCTAACAACTCCACTTAAATCGTAGAAAGTACCATCCAGGACAGCAATGTTACCTTCAAATTCACTTTCTTTTCTAAGAGCTGCAGCTGCTTTACTGTCCTTCACCAATATGGTATTACCCAGAAGAAAATCAGCCAAAGGTTTTAGAGATTCCTTTACAGTTATGAAATCGGCAGCACATCCAATCACACCATCCATTTTTGGCGGTATCAATTTGTCTATTGACCGTATTGCATCGAGAGGAATTATGGAGACAGCACCAGCTTTTAGTTTATTAATCGCTAAAGCAGCTTTAACTGCCTGATTGTGAGTTTTAGATACGAGTAAGGATTGATACTCACCCAATGCTGCATCGAGAGCTGGACGATATTCCTCATCCACTTTTATCAGATCGGAAAGAGCACCTAAAATACCCGGGTGATCCTTAAGATTGTTCAGTATAGATCTTGCACCTCCGGGATGACTTTCATGAGTATCAATGATATTTTGATTAAATTCGATCTGTCGTTCCAGGGAAGCTTCACGACTTTCAGCAATTCTGGATGTCTTAAATTGAGCTTCCATCTTCTCTGACAGTTCATCGAAAGTCTTGTTCTGTTCCGACAGTTGAGATGTCTGATCTTCTATCTGCGATTTTACTGAATTAACAGATTCCTCAGCTTTTAATTGATTCTTTTCTAATATGGATATTTGTTCTACAATTTCATCTGTTTGATTGCTCAATTCCTGTTTTTGCTTAATACGGTCCGCAAGAAGAAATTCTGATCGTTCCAGTAGAGATTTCATGTCATTTTCTTCTTTATGAAGCTGCATAAGTTGACCAGTTAATTCGTCGAAGGATTGCTGAGAGTTGGTAAAAGCTATATTATTTTGCTCTAGTTTTGTTTTAGCTTCATTGTATGCTGACAGTTTAGTATCTACAAGGGGATCAACATTCTCCAACTCTTTCTTCACAGTTTTCTTTGCTTGCTGATAACCGTCAATACGAATATCACAGTCTTCAGATTCATTGTCTGCCCGAATGATGTCTCGTTCAGCTGTTTTTATCTGTTCATTCAGGATAAGTATACGATTGCTCTTTTCATGTTGATTTGAAGAAAGAGAATCAATTCTCTCTTGAATCGCTGTCATTTCCTCTTGTTGACTCTTAGAAATTGCACGGAGTTTATCTAAAACATCCTCTCGCCCTTTTTCAGCATCCTTGCTGGTTGATTGATGTAGCGTTAAAGATTGAATTCTTTCATTAAGCGGTATAATCTTTTCTTCCAGCTCACTCTTTTGGATAAAAGCCAGTTCTAACTCATATTCACGTAATTTATGGGTCATTTTGATATGACGATCAAATCGTTTAAGCTGCAGCCGAAGTGCATTGACTTTAGTATCCACTTCAGCAATGATATCGCCCACTCGATCAAGATCACTTTTAGTAAGCTCTAGCCTATTCAGAGTAGTTTTCCGCTGGTGTTTGTATTTGTTAATTCCTGCGGCTTCTTCAAACATCCTTCGGCGATCGTCTGCATTTTCACTCAGGATATCCTCGATCATTTTCAGCTCAATTACAGAGTAGGCATCTGCTCCCATTCCGGTATCTACGAACAAATCCTGAATATCCTTTAATCGGCACTTGCCACGGTTGATCATGTACTGGCTTTCACCATCTCGAAAGATTCGTCTGGCGATCTCTACATCGTTATAATCCAATGGGAGCATCCCTCTATTATTGTGAACCACAAGGCTCACTTCACAGACGTTTACAGGACGCTTACTCTCTGAACCACTGAAAATGATGTCTTCCATTCGTGAACTGCGGAGAGTGCTGTATTTTTGCTCGCCTAATACCCACCGGATAGCATCCACGATATTGGTCTTACCGCATCCGTTGGGACCAACTACAGCGGTAATGCCCTCCCCGAAATGAAGCTTTTCCTTGTTTGCAAAGGACTTGAAACCTTGTAGAGCTAAATCAGATATAAACATTGCTATTGACTGTTTTAATTATTCGCATTTCTACCCGGGTGGCCAACTCATTTGACGACCGCCTAACAGATGCAGATGAATGTGAAATACTGTTTGTCCAGCTTCTGCATTACAGTTGAAGACAGTACGATATCCTGTTTCTGCTATTCCAAGTTCTGCGGCTAAAGTGCTTGCCGTCTTTACCATTTCTCCAACGACTAATCTGTCTTCATTTTTCAAATCGTTAAGAGTGGCAATGTGCTTCTTTGGAATAATCAATACGTGGTGAGGTGCCTGAGGAGTGATATCGTTGAAAGCTAGAATATCATCTGATTCAAACACAATATCTCCGGGAATTTCTTTATCGATTATCTTGCAAAAAAGACAATCAGACATCACTTCTCCTGGCGTGATGGAATTCGAGTATAACTGCAGAAGCAGCTATTGCTGCAGTTTCTGAGCGAAGTCGAGCTTGACCCAACGAGACAGCAGGTATTTCATACTCTTTCATGCTGGATATTTCATCCTCGTGGAATCCCCCTTCCGGTCCAATAAGCAGCCATAAATCTTCGGTTTCCGATGTAGATTCCAGCCATCTGTTGAGTGGTACTGCTTCGGGAGATTGATCGGCATATGCACTGTACTGATGAGGAACTGCGCTACACCATTCATCAAAGTCTACAGTGTCATTTATGTCGGGAGCTCTCCCTCTTCCGCTCTGTTTTTGAGCGCTTTCGATTACCCTCATAATTCTTTCACGGTTCAAACTTTTCTTCACAGAATGCTGCATTAAAAGCGGAGTAATGGAAGTAACACCCAGTTCCGTTGTCCGCTTCGCTACTTCATCAATTTTACTCCCTTTCAGAAGTCCGATGGCAAGGTGAAGTTTGACACTTGGACTATTGTAATCTTGAATCACCTCGACGACGCGTCCGGTAATTTCGGTTGACTCAACATTTTCAATGATTGAACGATAAGCTTTTCCCTTTCGATCCAGAAGATAAATTTCATCCATCTCTCCCAGTCTTACAACATTCCTTAAATGGTGACCTTCACTGCCGTTAAGGAAGAATGTATCACGAGTAATTCGTTGAGGATCGATAAGGAAGTGGTGACGTTCAGACATTAGAATCTGACCCTTTTTCCAATCATAATTTGAAGCATACCTCCACTGTAGTTTGATCTACCATCCATTGCTTTTTCCAATTGAAATAGATTGTATCCAAAACTGACAGAAAAGAAAGAATTCCCCGGCATCACAATATCAGCACCGAAAGCAACTAATCCGCCTAAATTTAGAGTAATATCCGTATTGCCCATATCGGTAAGGAGTGATTCTTCATCAGGAGGATCGAATGCCATCACAGGTCCCAAACCAAGCGTAAAATAAGGAGAAAATCCACTGGCCAATTTATCCATAAAAGGGTGATACCGAATACCGAGAAAAACAGGGAGAAGAAGAGCATTGGTCTGTTGAGTCTGATAGGTGTATCCCGTATAAGGATCAATGATGGGAAATTCTGTTTCTCCTCGAACATCCATAATGCCACCTTGAAAACTAAACTGAAGTTTTCGTCCAAGATCGCTTACATAATAACCTCCAAAAGATCCGCCGTGGGTAGCACTGGAGAGAAGAACTCCGTACGATTTCTCACTGATCGTAATTGGCATCTGAGCAAAAAGAGTGCTCGACAGTAAAAGTGTTAGGACCGTAGCTATTGGTATAAAGCGCAAAAACGCATGATTCCGAGGATTTATTAATTTAATCATGACATTCAATATATAAGATATGTCGTCGAGAAACAAATATTATGATTTGATAATCGTAGTATTTTATCAGAAAATTAAGTAGGAGAAGTTACATCTGATCTCCACCCATTTCTCTCAAACCAATCCTCTGTTTCATCTTTCCGACGCAGATTGACTAAAAATGTGACTCGATCTCCACTCTTTATTTTTTTTTGATCGTCCACCGGAATCATTTTTTCATTACGGTGAAATAGAAGCGGCAATACAAGATTTTCCATTGATCTGTCGGCCAAGTCTGGTTCATCCACTTCATCTCCGGAAAACTCTCTATTTTGTACCTCAGCCTGACCTTGTTTCAATCTAACGGACCACACTTCCAGGTCCCGGGGCCGGGCAAAGAGTACCGTTCCCCCGAACTCTTGTACCATTTCAGTGGTAACTCCTTCGTCGTCCGATTCCAAATTTACGAGTAGATGTGGCACCTTCCCCTCTTCCTTGGCTTTTTGGGCAAACAGCAGATTCACTTCTTCATTAGCCGTTAAACTGATAATACCCTTTCGTGTATCAATCTCCGCTCGATGCAACGTTCTTTCCTCAAAAGCGTTTCCATAAATTACTTTATGACCTTCTTCTTCTGCCATACGGCACGCAGCCGGATCTTCATCAATGCAGACAACTTCTTCTCCACCATTTGTCAATAGTCCTGCCAGTTTTCGACCAATCTCATTCATACCGAGAATAACCCATCCCACATTGCTGGGACGTTTCAAGTTGAGCCATCCGGCAACAGCGCCACCCGTGATTCCCGCCAGGATAACAGTCACAGCGATTACCAGGAATACCATGGCCCGAAGTTCACCGGCAGCGGCAATACCGTGAGCTTCCAATTCAATGGCAAATAGAGACGCGATGGCAGCTGCCACAATTCCCCGAGGAGCTACCCACGCCAAAAACGCTTTCTGCTTAAAATTGAGATTGGAACCGTATGTTCCTGCTGCAATGTTAAGAGGTCTTACGACTAAAATGAGGGTCATAACGGTTAGAATTCCACCCATTCCGAGGGATTGAATGTCGACGAGCCGTACATCTGCTGCCAGCAGGATAAACAACATCCCGATGAGCATGACCGTCAACTGTTCTTTAAACTCCCGAAGTTCGCGCTGTACCACTGTTTTGCTGTTTCCTACCACCAATCCGGCCACAGTCACAGCGACAATACCGCTTTCAAGCTGAATGGCATTGGCACCAAAGTAGAGAACAAATACCAGCGACAGAGTAAAGACGTTTTCCAACCCTTCAGGGACAAGATTTCGAAAGCGGAGAAGTCCTGCCAATGCCAATCCGCCAACAAGACCAAACAGCGTTCCTGCGCCAATTCGAACCACGATATGCCAAATTCCTTTGGCAAACGTAGCACCGGAAGGACTTAAAACTATTTCCAAAGCGACCACAGCCACAATAGCCCCGATGGCATCCAGGAAAACACCTTCCGCTTCCAGAACCGTTCCGACAGATCGACGAAGTTTTATCCGGCGCAAGAGAGGTGAAATAACCGTGGGGCCCGTGACAATCACCAATGTCCCGAAAAGAACCGCCACTTTCCAATCCCATCCGAGGAATATCTTTGCTGCTAGAGTCCCGCCAAGGGCGCTTACTAAAGCTCCCAATGTGATGAGTTGCCGGATGGTTCGCCCTTCCCGCCGGATGCGGTCAATACGGAGGTTCATCCCCCCTTCAAACAGAATCACCGCCACGGCGAATCCCACCAAAATTGTCAGTCCGGAGCCGAGGCTATCAGGATGAACTAAGTTGGCTACATCGGGACCGAGAAGAACTCCTGTCGCCAGAAGGAGTACGATCCCGGGAATTCGGAGATGGCGTGCCACAGCTTGGGCTATCATTCCGGCGGCTAAGGCAATGGCAGTTGTAAGTGCGGGATTATTCATCAAGCAATAAGATTAATTCTAGAAAGTTGGGATTAAATGTTTCTCTACACCTATCCTCAATAAACGATATCAAACTGTGTCCCATTACTTCAATAAAATTAATTTTCTCGTTTGTATTCGGTTGCTTGATTGTAAGTGTACAAAATAGACACCGCTCGCTACTGTATTCGCATTCCACACCACATCATAATTCCCTGGCAAAAGTTGTTCATCAACAAGTGTCTCCACCAACCTCCCTTTAATATCATACACCCGTAGATACGCATGTCTATGCGTCTCTACTTTAAATCTGATATTTGTGGAAGAATTGAATGGATTTGGGTAAGCCGGATACAGCCTGAATTCCTCGGGAAGTGAGCCTTCTTCCTCTACGTCAGGCGTAACATTCAGTGCCAAAATATCCGCCACACGGGGCATGTGA
>MDSZ01081807.1_pt1 | contig 15301 bp, 15 predicted proteins | sample 811201 | NCBI WGS metagenome assembly MDSZ01 (sample SAMN05326647, study PRJNA326480) | marine metagenome | isolation source: seawater | place: Indian Ocean: North | collected 2010
TATCAAAATAACAGATAAAAAATATCCGATTAATAAAGTATTTACTCCATCTATAAAATTTGAGCCATTAATTAAAATTAATAGACAAAACACAACAAAAAAGTATTTAAATAATTCAAACGTAAGCAAATGATCAAAAAAAGGAATTCTAATAGAGGATATAAAAATTTTATTAAAAAAAACTAAAGCTAGTATTGCAGATAATTGTAAAAAAAAACGTTTAAAAGGTGATTTAAGCTTGTTTATGTCTGATAAAATTCCAACAAAAAAAATTAAAAATATTATATAGCTTAAATTATTTTCAAATTTTAAAAATAATAGTGTGCTTATAGTAAAAATCAAACCACCACTAATCGGTACTAAATTTTTACTTACAAATGATTTGTGCGGAAAGAACTTTTTATCTGTTAAAAAATTATATTTTGATAGAATATAATTAATAACAAGACATAAAAAAAATGAGATTAAAATTACATTAATCTCTAACATATATTAAATTTCGAGTTTTTTTTTAGCTTCAATTAAGTCGCTTTCTATCATATCTTTTACTAAATTTTTAAAAGAGTACTTAGGTTTAAATTTTAACACTCTGAATGCTTTTCTTGCATCACCTCTTAGATATTCAACTTCATTGGGTCTAAAATAATTTTTATCTATCTTAATGATTACCTCTTTTTTTGATCCTTTTTTCAAATATCCAACCTCTTTTAATCCTTTACCTTGCCAATATATTTTAAGTTTCAAATAATTTGAGGCAATTTCAACAAATTGTCTTACCGAAAATGCTTGCCCTGTTGCAACTACGAAATCGTCTGGTTTTTTTTGTTGCAAAATTCTCCACTGCATTTCAGTATAATCCTTTGCATGTCCCCAATCTCGTTTTGCATTAAGATTGCCTAAGTACAATATTTCCTTACTACCTAATTTTTTTCTCGCTAAAAATCTTGTAATTTTTCTTGTAACAAAAGTTTCTCCTCTTCTTGGGCTTTCATGATTAAATAAAATCCCATTGCAAGCAAAAATACCATATGACTCTCTGTAAACTGAAGTAATCCAGTATGAGTACAATTTAGCAACGCCGTATGGTGATTTCGGATGAAATCTAGATTTTTCACTAAATATATTCTTGCCATATGTCTCACCAAAAAGCTCTGAGGTACTAGCTTGATAAAATTTAATATTTTTGATTTTTAAAAATCTTATTGCCTCTAACAACCTTAATGTTCCAATTCCAGAAACTTCTGATGTATATTCAGGATTTTCAAAAGAAACACCAACGTGACTTTGAGCTCCTAAGTTATATATCTCGTTAGGTCTAATTTTGTGAATGATATTATAGATACTATTTGTATCTGTTAAATCTCCATAATGTAAAAAAAAATTTGTCTTATTATGAGGATCTACATAGATATGATCTATTCTTTTTGTATTGAATGTTGATGATTTTCTAATTAAGCCGTGAACAACATAATTTTTTTTTAATAATAGCTCAGCTAAGTATGAGCCATCTTGCCCTGTAATTCCAGTTATCAATGCTATTTTTTTCATTTTTTAAAAATAAATAACTTTAGTATAGAAATTAAAATTAGAAAGCCATCCTTTATCTCATTTACTTTCTTTTTTCCACTAATTCTACGTCTTTCATAGGATGGAAAATCAAATACACTAAAAGATTTAAACTGTGCCTTGATTGCTAGTTCTACACAAAAAGAAAAATCATTATAAACTAAAGATAAATCTTTAAACGCATCTGTTTTCCCCATTACGTAAGTATAAAGCACATCTGAAATTTTTAATCTAAACAAAATTCTACATAATAATGTAAAAAAATAATTTCCAATAAATGTTATAATTGTATCATCATCACTTCCACCAGGTTTTTTATATCTTGAACTGAAGACAAACTCGTAATTTTCTTTATTTTTCCTTAACATTTCATCTAAGTATTTTGGATCAAAGGAACCATCAGCATTAAAAATACAAGAATATTCAGTGGAGGAATGGTTCAGACCTTCAATAAGAGCGTTTCCAAAACCCTCTCCTTTTTGAATTAGAACTTCACAATCAGTGCCTTCTAATGCCTTTTGTGTTTCTTCATCATATTTCGGTACTACAATAATCTTTTTACAATTAAGATTTAAATCTTTAATTTCTCTCAAAACAATAGGAAGGGTTGTGGCTTCAAATTTTGCTGGTATTACTAAAGTTAAATTTTCCATTAAATTTTAAAATATATAGTTGTTTTTTTTTTCAAAGCATAAAAACTTAGTCTTAATACACAAAAAATTGAAAACAAAAAACCAAAATTTAAATGATTATAATATAATTCAAATGCATCTACTAGTTTTTGAATATTGGAAGATGATAAAGAATTTTTTAAGTATCTCCAATAAGTAAGATCTTTATTAATACTTTTGAAATTATTTAAACGTCTAATTAATTGAATCCACAATAAATAATCTTCTTTTGTTTTTAAGCTCGAAAAAAGATTTTTTTTAATTAGGGATTCAGAAATCATAACTGTTGATAGTCCAATATCACAGCTTTTTATTAATTTGTTATATGAAATATTTTTTGGAACTTTTAAATTACCAATTTTTTTTGAGGCATAATCAATGATAGAATAATTTGAATGAGAAAATAGTATATTCTCTTTCTTCATAAAATTTAATTGTATTTTAAGTTTATCTTTATTCCATAAATCATCAGCATCACAAAAAGCAACATATTCACCTTTTGAAACTTTAATTCCCTTATTTCTTGATAATCCTGCGCCAATGATTTTCTTATTAATGATTAATTTTTTTTTAAACTTAAAATTTTTTATTATTCTCTTTACAAAATTTAATTCTGATTTATCAGTATCATCGTAGACAATTATTACTTCAAAATTTTTGTAAGATTGATTGTTAATAGACTCAATTGTTTCTTTAAAAAAAATTCTTTTTTTATGATATGGTATGATAATTGATATGAAATTTTTTTTAAACATCCTAGATAAAGTTATAATAAATAAATTTATTGTTTGGATATGTACAACCTTATTTATAATAACATTATTAATAAGTTTTTTATTAAAAATCAATTTATCAAATACTTTAGGTACATTCAGTTATAATTCAGATTTACTTGTTTACGGCATTCAAACAAAAACTGGGGGGGTTGTTAGTGATCTAATAACCCATTGGAAATATATAATCTACTTGAAAAAAGATTTAAGTAATCTTTTTATTTTAAGGTTAGGTGAAGACGTAAGGTTAATAAATTATCCATTACATCATTTAATATTTTCACAATTAAATTTTATCAATTCGTTAAATACTTATTTAATTTCTGTATTAATAATTTCACTTTTTTTACCTTTAATTCTGTATTGCTCACTAAAAGAACGTTTTAAAAATTTTGATAAATCAATCATTCTTATATTATCTTCAATAATATTTATTTTTCCAGTCTTTCAGTACTCAGCTATTTGGGGCAATAATCATAATATAGCGCTTATATTCTTTTCTTTAGGAGTTTTTTATTTCAACTCTTTTATAAAAACAAATTTTGAAAAAAATATGAGTTTAATAATTTCAATTATATTTTTTACTTTGGCTTGTTATACAAAACAATTTTACATTTTCTTTTTTATTTTTCTGTTAATTTATTTACTAACAAAAATAAACATTAAAAAATTTGCTTTAATTTTACTATTAGTTATTTTCTGCGCAATTCCAGGTGTATATTTTGTAATTTTAAATCCTCTTTTATTTTTTGGACTAAAACAAAGCACTACAAACTTTAATTCTGCAATTTTAGTTAGCGCCTCGATGATTTTATTTTACTTAGTTCCATTTATTATTCAAACAATTATAAATAATTTTGATGATCATAAACTTAATCTTTCATATCTTTTCAATAAAAAAATTTTTTTGATAAGTTTAATCATACCACTTTTATGTAGTCTTAACTTTGTTTATAGTGGCAATATTGGTGGGGGTGTTGTTTTAAAATTATCTTATTTTTTATTAAACAATCCATATCTAGTTATTCCTGCATCTTTTTTTGGAATTTATTTCCTTTTATACTTTAGCCAAAATACGCTATCAAATTATGTTCTTGTTATATTATTATTAATTACTTTTAGTACAGGCTTTTTTATTTTTCAAAAATACTTCGAACCAATGTTTTACATTATTTTTTTAAATTTTTTTGACAAATATAAAATTTCACAATCAATTAAAAAAAGTAATTACATAATTTTATTTTATTTTAGTATTTATTATATTCTATCAAATTATATATATTTTTTAGGTTTATAATTCAGTAACCCTATAAATCTTCCATAAGCTCTCAATAATAAAAAAGTGACTTTTATATAATTTTTTCGAGATGGAAAAAATACAAGAAAAAATGCAGCAGTTATTAAGTAAAATATTTTTATGAAAATTATTAATAAACCAATTTTTCCATAAATTTTTTTATCGATCAAATTTCCTGAATATCCATACCTTAAATTTCTTTTGAAAAACCATATCTTTTTTTCTCTTTGAAAATTAAAATTTTCAGTAATAAATGATTTTTTATTCCATCTGATAATAAATTTTTTTTTTTTTTAGTTTACTAAAAAAAAGTTGATCGCTTCCACCAATATTAGCAAATTCAGGATCAAAAAAAACTTTTGATGTACTAAAAACTTTTTGGGAAAAAAAACAATTATTTGTGGCTACCCATCTTACTAATTGACCATGTGTCCGAAAAGGCTCTAAAACATCATAGTAATTTTTAAAAATTTTGTCTTTGATTTGATGATACTGAGGACCACCAGCAATATCACAATTATTTTCCTCAAAAAATTTCATCATATTTACAAGCCAATTTTTATCTATTGAACAGTCATCGTCTATGAATCCGGCATATTTAGCATTTTTATTTTTTACAAATTTAAGAAAAACATTTCGAGAGTCTGGTATACTATTTTTAATACTTTTAATAATTGAATAATCTACTTTATTTAAAAAATTTTTAAGTAAATTTCTTATTTTATAAATTTTTGGATTTATTACAAAAATGATCTTTAATTTGCAATTATTTGGTATTTTCAATTTATTTAAAGATTTTAAATGTGCATTTAAAAATCGAAAATTTTTTTTACTTAATAGAGAACAAATATAAATATTCATTTTATAATTTTCTTTATATTTTTCAAAATTCTTAAAATAAAAATTAAATAAACCTGTATAAAATTTTGACCATTGTTGAGTCTTATTTTATTACATTCAATTAGATAATCTAAAAAATTTATTTTTGAGGAAAGACCACCAGGTCTAAACCGGCCAAAAATCTCTTTTTTTTTGGTAGATAGACCCTTTAATTTAAATTTTTTTATCATTCTCATAAACAAATCATAATCTGCAGAATAACTGTATCTTAAATCATAAAGTCCCACTTTAAGTTGAGATTTTCTTTTAATAAAAAAACCTACAGAATGAGTAGTATAAAATCCGAAGCTCCAATTAATAATTTTTGGATTATAACCATGTAATAGTTTATGCTTATAAACACTGCCAAATAAAAAATCTAAATCTCTATGTTTATTAAAATAGTTATTAACTATGTTTAATGTGTTTTTATAATAGATGTCATCTGAATTTAATATTCCGATTATGTCACCTGATGATTCTTTAATTCCAACATTCATTGCATGATATAAACCTTTATCATTTTTATTTTTAATAAGTTTTATACCTTGCTTATGGGAATTAATGATTTTAATTGTTTCATCTTTTGAATTTCCATCCACAATAATATGCTCAAAGTTTTTATATTTTTGAGATCTAACACTTAGAATGTTTTGAAGTAAAAATTTTTCAGAATTTTTAGTTACAGTAATAATAGATATTCTATATTTTTTCATACTCCCTCAAAATTAATCTTGAGTATTTTTTTGAATTTATTAAAGGATCAAATCTTTTTAAATATTTTTTTGCTCTAAGTGATTTTGATTTTAAAGTTTTTTTATTTTTCGAAAAATTAAGCAATTTTTTCGCTAAAATACTATAATTGCTAACTGGAAATAAATCACCTAACTTACCATTCATCAATATTTCATTAGGACCTGTAGGACAATTACTTGATATAATTGGTATGCTATACTTTTGAGCCTCAATAAGAACATTTGGGAGTCCTTCAAACTTTGAAGTCAATACAAAAATATCACTTGATGAAATATATTGTTCTGCGTAATTTTTGAAACCAACTAATTTAATATATTTTTCAAGATTTAACCTTTTAATTTCACTGATTAATATATTTTTAAAAGAACCCCTTCCAATAATACTACACCTAAAATTTATATTTTTTTTTTTTAAAATTTCTAAACTTTTTATCAATGTTAATTGGTCTTTTTGATCAGTTAATCTTCCAATATTTAATATTTTTAAATCTTTAAAATTTTTAAAAAAATTCAAATTTTTTTTTTTCTTCTTATAATTATTTAAATTATAAATTAAATAAGATCTTAAATTTATTTCATTTAATTCTTTTTGAAAATATTTTGAATTAACAATTATAATATCAGATAATGAATAAAAAAATTTAAAAATAATTCTTTTCAAAAAATTATTAAAATATTTTTTTAAACTCGTATTAAGTCTTATTAAGACTCTAAAACCCAAAATCTTCGACAAAATTATTGAGGTCAAGTTAGATTGGAAAGAAACAATTACAGCTTTTGATAACCAAAAGTTTTTGATTAGTAGGTAAAAGCAAATTATATTTTTTAATGTTCTATTTCTTTTGCTCCAATATTCTGAATTGGGACAAACATAGTTTATATTTCTCGAATTATTCTTTTTCTTATTAGCAGTGATAATGTAAATTTTACCAATTTGTTTTGGTAAATATTTAGTCAATAAATATAAATTTTTTTCAACACCCCCTCCTTCAATTGAAGGAATATAAAAAATAATTTTTTTTTTCAAATCAATAATCTCATTATTCAAATTTAATCTTATCCACTAGTAATTAGTTTTGTACCAGTTGATTGTATTTTTAAGACCATCATATAAGTTGATTTTAGATTTCCATCCAATTTTTTTTATAATTAAAATATCTAAAATTTTTCTTTTTGTTCCGTCAGGGAATTTTTTATTAAATTTTAATTTTTTGTTTGAGAAAGTTAATTTATTAATAATTTCTGCAAACTTTTTTATTTGAAATTCTTGACCAGATCCAACGTTAATTAATGAATTATTCTTTATAATTTTTAGAAATTCTTTATCATTATTAATTTTAAGTTTTAGTAGATATCCTATGGCATTTGCTAAATCATCTACGTGCATTACCTCTCTTCGAGGTAAACCAGAGCCCCAAATTTCAACAAAATTTTTATGTCGTCTTTTAGCTTCAATAAACTTTTTTATTAAGGCCGGTATAAAATGACTATTTTTTGAATGAAAATTATCATAAGGGCCATACAAATTGCACGGCATCAAAGTGAAAAAGTTTGTTTTATATTGTTGGTTATAAAATTCGCAAACTTTCAATCCAACAATTTTTGCAAGTGCATAAGCCTCATTAGTTTTTTCAAGCTGACTAGATAAAAGATATTTTTCTTTAATAGGCTGTTTTGAATTTTTTGGATATATACATGAACTTCCAAGATTAACAAAATGTTTAATTTTATATTTATAAGAAAGATTAATTAAATTTAATTGAATAAAAATGTTTTCATTAATAAATTCAACAGGATAAGTTGAATTTGCTAATATTCCTCCAACTCTTCCAGCGCAATTAATAATTATGTCAGGTTTTTTTGTCTTAATAAATTTTTCTAAATCTTTAGTATTTAATAAATTGAGTTTTTTTCTTTCCGCAAAAATAATATTTCTAACACCTTCTTTCGTTAAGTACCTAACAACTGCTCTACCAACCATGCCCTTGTGTCCTGCTACATATATCTTGAAATTTTTTAAAAGCTTATTTTTCATAATTATTTTAAATCACCATTAAATGTTATATATTTTTAATTTAAAAAATATATTTTTTTTTAATATAAATTATAAAATTTAATTAATTTTTCTTTATCTAAGCTATGGCAATTACTGAAAACAATAAATGTCCAAATCACTTATGTGACGGAAAAATTAGAATTAAATATTTCTCAAGAAATTTGAATTACAAAAAAATTAATTTTAGTTGTACAACAGACACTTACCAAAAGCCCTCTATTTATGAGTGTACTAAATGTAAAATTATATTCTCTGAATTAGTTTTTAAAATGAATAAAAATCAAATTGAGAAAACATATCAAGATATAAAAGATGACAAATATATATCTCAAATTAAATTTAAGAAATATTATTTTGAAAAACTCATAAATAAGATAAGTAATTTTATAAATAAAGATATGAATGTACTTGAAATAGGTTCGTATTACGGAGTTTTAGGTTCAGTGTTAAAAAATAAAGTTAAGAGCTATTCAGGATTAGAACTTTCTACACATGGTTCAAATTACGCCAAAAACAATTATGATTTAAATATTTACAATGAAACAATAGAAAATCATTTAAAAAAAAGAATAAAATATGATTTGATTATAATGGCAGATGTCATTGAACATTTTAATGATCCATTTAAAGTTTTATCTCAAATTAATGAATTATTAAATCAAAACGGAAAATTGATTCTTACAACATTTAACATTGACTCTTTATACGCAAAAATTACTGGTAAAAATTACCATTGGTTAATACCATTTCATATTGTTTTTTTTTCTAATAGAACTTTGGAAATTTTTGGAAAAAGTAACAATCTAAAATTAGTAAAAATATTAAATGATCCAAGATATGTCAGTTTTGGTTATCTTGTTGAAAAATTGATTTTAATTTTTCCAAAGCTAAGTTTTATATTTAAATTTCTATCTAAAATAAAATTTCTTCAAAATATCAACGTGAAAGTTGACTTGAAAGACTTAAAAATTTACTATTTTGAGAAAATGTAGCTTAAAAAAAATTAAACTAATTTAAGTTTTATAATACCACTTAAACCACTCAATAGTATTTTTTAGTCCATCATCGATTGATGTAAAATTTTGATTTCCAATAAAATTCTTAATTTCTTTATTGGCACCATGAGTTTTAATCACATCAGCTAGTTGCAATTTTCTTTTTAATATTTTTGGTTTTTTAAGTGTTAAAAAATTAATCTTTTTAATTATATCAGTCAATCTTTTAGGTTTATTTGAGCAAACATTAAAAATCTCGTGTTTCAATTTTTTTTTACTAAAAACAAGTTTTGAAATTATCTTGGAAACGTCTAAAATATATGTGAAATCGCGAGTATGTTTCCCATAGTTATTTAAATAAAAATTTGATTTTTCATCATAACTTGAAGTTAAATATTTCATCAAAAACATGTCAGGCCTACCCCATTCTCCATAAACAGTAAAAAATCTCAATCCAATAAAAGAGATATTGTATTGTCTAGAAAATATCTCCGCCATTTCTTCATTTATTTTTTTTGATAAAGCATAAATATTTTTTGGTTTTACTTCTTGAGTTTCCCTTAAAGGAAATTTTTTAGAGTCACCATAAATAGAGCTAGAAGAGGCATAAATAATTTTTCTAATATTATATTTTTTTGCAATATCAATAAGATTGTAAAACCCTTGAATATTATTATCAACAAACTCTTTTGGATTTTCCAACGAGTAACGCACTCCTGCTTGAGCTGCTAAATTTATAATTAAATCTATTTTCTTACTTTTAAAAATTTTTTCTAAATTTTTTTTATCTAAAATATTTACTTTTAAAAATGAAAATTTTTTGAATTTAGATAGTTTTTTAATACGATCTTTTTTTAATTTTTTTGAATAATAATTGTTAAAATTATCAATACCAATTATTCTAATATTAGAAGTGCTTAATAAATATTTAGCTATACCAAATCCTATAAAACCTGCTGCTCCTGTAATTAATATTTGCATAAATTATATTGATATATCAATATTGTTTTATAAAGGATATAAATATTTCATTATAAAATATGTGTTATAATTCTATGTTATAGAAGTTTGTTATTAGTCTAGAATCAACAAAAATTTAGAACTATCAGTTATAATATTAGTCATATGGAATTAATTCCTCAAAAAAAATTAATTCTTTTATTTAATGACTAATCAGACAAAATTTTTTCTAAATTTTGAAAATGATTAAAAACTGAAAAATTTTTTGAGAATTTTTTAAGATTTATTTTTTTATTTATTACTTCTCTACCACTTAATTTTTTAAATTGTAAATATTGATTTATGAGGGAAATTTTATCATTATTTTTAAATAAAAAACCATTGCAAGAATTATTTAATATTTCAGATGGTCCAGTATTAGAATCCGCTGCTATAACTGACTTGTTTAAAAATCCTGACTCTATTAGAGTAAAACCTGGATCCTCGTATAAAGATGATGAAATGTAACATTCACAATTATGTAGATAATTAAATATATTTTTTTTATATCCCTCTAGAAAAACAACCTTTTCTAAATTTAGATTTTTAATTAATTTTTCTAGTTTTTTTCTTTCTTCACCTTCTCCCAAAATAATTAATTTTAAATTTGGGTATTCTTTAGTTATTTCTTTGAAGGCATTTATTAATAAAGAAAAATTTTTTTGTTTTGTTAATCTTCCAATACTAAGAATATAGTCTGTTTTAATAAATTTATAATCAATCTTTTCCTTTTTTTTTATATTTATATAATTTATTTTAAGAATTGGGTCATAAAGAAGTTTTAATTTTTTTTTTGGAAAAATTTTTAAGGCATTTAATTTTTCTAAAGTTGACTGAGTTGGACAAGTTACAAGATGAACATTTTTAGAAAATAAAGTCCAAAAAAATCTTCTAAATTTATTGAGTTTTGGTGTTCCTGAAATTCTTATAATTAGTTTAGTTTCAAATTTAAAAAAAAAAAATAGAATTAATGGCAAAGAAATTATCAAGTGGGCAATTAAAAAATTTGGTTTTTCTTTAATTAATAATTTTCTCAATAAATTAAAATTTAATATAAAAATGATTATTTGTGATAATCGACTTTTTAGAAAATTACTTTTTGGTAAAAACTTATAATAATTTTTCTTATATAATCTTATGATATCAATTCCAGATATTTTATCTAATTTCTCTTGCCACTCTCCTGAAGAATCAATTATAAAAGTTTCATATTTTTTTTTTTTATCATATTTTCTCAAAGATTTTATTGAATTTGTAACCGCATCTATTGTTGCTATATTCGATAAAAAAGGTGACCAGTAAAATAATTTCATTTTATTATGTTTAAATTATTTCTTATTTCATATTTCAAGCATTAGACGCAAAAAAAAGGTATCCTATAGGATAAATTTTTTTAGGATCTGTTTTAATAAATAATTTGATAAGCTTATCAAAAGCTAAAGACAACAAAATTAATAATTGATAAAAAATTGGTAAATATTTAAGATAACTTCTCAATAGAGAAATACATGCTAGAAATGGGCCAGTTCCAAGTTCAATAATTTCTATATCTTTAAAGTTGTTTGATTTTAATAATTCAATTAAGTGATCTTTTGTATATCTTGAATAATCTCTCGGTGCTCCATGAACCCTAAAAAGAAAAGGAGTGGACCCAATGATTTTTCCATTTTTTTTACAAATCGTAGATAAATTTTTAAGAGCTAAATTAGGATCTAAAAGATGTTCTAAAACATTAAAAATAACAATATAATCAAATTTTGTATTTAAAGAGATTGTCTTTTGCAAATCAATATTTAGAAATTCCTTGTTTGAAGAGTCAATATTAGAAAAAGTAACTTTACAATTTTCTAAATTAGGTTCACAAAAATTTTTATTAATTTTCTCTGAGGCACCAAATTCTATAATATCACCCTCAATTTTGAATTTTTTGAAAATTTCTAATTGAAATATTCTTAAAATAGATTTGTTTGAAAATATTAAATTAAAATAATTCATTATCAATCATTTTGTGAATAATAGTTTTAAATCCTAATTTTGGTTTCCATTTAAGTATTTTTTGAGTATCAATAATATTGGCCTTATAGCCTCTCAAATCAATTTTTCTTTTGTATTCTGATACGTTAGTTTTTAGATTTTTTTTACTTATATTTAAATATTTAAAAACTTCATTTACAAAATCTTTTAACGAATAAGTTTTTCCTGACCCTATTATAAAATCTCTTGGCTTATTCCTTTGCATCATAAGCCAAATGGCTCTTACATAATCGGGTGCCCACCCCCAATCTCTAACTATTTCAACATTCCCCAATCTTAATATTATATTTTTATTTCTTTTTATTTTTAGAGCTGTATCAACAATTTTTTTCGTTACAAATTCTTTTGATCTTAAAGGAGACTCATGGTTAAATAAAATTCCTGTACAACAGTAAATATTATATTTTTCTCTATAAATTTTAATTAACCAATAAGCAGCAGCTTTGGATACTCCATAAGGACTTTGAGGCTCTATCTTTGAATGAATATTGTAAAAATTTTTTTTATTATCACCATAAAATTGACCCGAACCTGCATTAAATAATTTAGCTTTATATTTTCTATGTTTTAAAATTCTTAAAATATTTAAGATACCCTCAGTGTTACTTTTAAGAGAAATTTCTGGAGTTTCAAAAGACTTCAAAACTGAAGAATCGCCTGCTAGATAATAAATCTCACTAATTTTTGAATCTAAAGCTTTTTTGCAAAAATTTAAATCAGTAGCTACACCTTTTAAAAGGGTAATTTTTTTAATAATTTTCAATTTTTTTAAACGGTTTAAATTTCTAATTGATTTGTTTCTTGTTGTTCCAATCACTCTGTATCCTTTTTGTAATAAAAAATGTGATAAATACGCACCATCCTGACCTGAAATTCCAAAGATAATTGCTGTTTTTTTATATTTCATATAAATAATTAGAAATTATTTCTAATACTTTTGCTATAGTTATTAAACCAATTTTTTTATGAGTAAAACACTTATATTCACAGCAACATATAATGAAAAAGATAATATAAGGACACTTATTGAAAAATTAAATAATCTTAAATCTGAAATAGATATTTTAATAATAGATGACAAAAGTCCAGATGGCACTTGGAAAATTTTAGATGAATTAAAAAAAAATTTGACTAATCTAAAAATAATTGTGAGAAATGGTAAATCCGGTTTAGATACTGCTCATAAACTTGCATACCAATACGCAAAAGACAAAGGTTATCAAAATTTTATTACGATGGATGCTGATCTCTCCCATGATCCTGATGAGATACCAATATTTTTAAATAAACTAAAGAATAACTCTTTTGTGATTGGTTCAAGATACATAAAGGGAGGTAAATGTGAGATGAGTGGTTTCAGACTAATTCTAAGTGTTCTTGGTAATAAATTAATTAAAAACGTTCTAGGATTGAACTGTAATGAATTTACAACTTCATACAGAGGATTTAATCTTAGCAAACTAAAAAATTTTGATTTTAATATGATTAATTCAAAAGGTTATAGTTTTTTTATGGAGACAGTTTATAGACTCCACCTGCATAACGTCAAAATAAATGAGATTCCAATTAAGTTTAGAAATAGAAAACAAGGAAAATCAAAAATACCATCGATTGAAATCTTTAGAACTCTTAAAAATTTATTTTTTTTATATTTTCAAAATAAATTTTTAAAATAGAAAATATTTATATAATTCATTTTATTAAATATTCTTAATTTTTTCATAGAGATTAGAAATTGATAGACAAAAATTCAATATTGAAATAAAAAAGAATAGTCAACTTTAAAACCTTTATGTTTAATAAGATTTTATATAGTTTAATAAAAATATTTATTACTTTAGTAAAGTATTTCAAACTAGAACGTTTTTTTTTTGATAAAATAATCTTTAATATTGGATTAAAACAATTAATTGAAAATAAAAAATACTACAATGAGTTCACTTGTTTACAACAAGCTGACCTAAAGATTTTTTCTCAAAATGGCGAGGATGGAATTATTGATTATATTTTATATAAATTAGATATTGTCTCACCTAATTTTGTTGAAATTGGGGTTGGGAATTACAGAGAGTCTAATACTAGATTTTTATACAATAAAACCCATCCAAAGGGATTGATAATAGACTGTGAGGACAATTTGAGAGAAAAAGTTAAACCTCATGTTAATTTGTGGAAAGGTGGATTAAAAATTCACCAAGAAGTAATTACATCAAATAATATAAACGAGATATTAAATACCAATTGTGATTTTAACATTGATTTATTTAGTATTGATATTGATAGTGTAGATTATTGGATTATCTCAAAGTTAAAGGCTAATATATCCAAAATATTTGTTGCTGAATTTAATCCAATTTTTGGGTCTGATTTAGAGGTCACAGTTCCTAATTTAGATGGATTTAATAGAAACAAGTATCATTATTCTAATCTTTGTTATGGGATGTCTCTTAGGGCACTTATAAGATTAATGGATAAGAAAAATTATTATTTTCTTGGAACAAATCTTCAAAAAATGAACGCATTTTTTATTTCCAAAGATTTTGAAAAAGGAAATTTTTTTTCTAAAATAAAAATTAAAGATTATTCGGAATATATAAATTCAAATATAAGAGATAGCAGAGACAAAGAAAATAATTTAAATTATCTAAGCGGAGATGATAAAATTAAAGAAATAGAGAATTGTGAGGTTATAAATTTAAAAGATAATCTCCATAAAATTGAAAAATTAAAAAACTTACTGTGAAAATTTCTTATGATTATGAAATATTCTGGAAACAACCTTTCGGTAGCATCCCAGATAGATATTTTTATAATCTGATAAACAATTTCTCTCAAAATTCTGAACATCAAGTAAAGGTTTTTTCTGCCTTATATTTGAATGATAAACTCAATCAATTACCAAAAGATATTATTTCAGGCTCGAGACTGAATTTTAAAATTCCATTCACAGGAAAAATTTTAGAATTTTTTAATAAATTTGTCAGTAATCGAAAAATGATTGAGTTTAATCCAAATATTATACATAAAACTTATTATTCTAATATTTTTAAAAAAAAGAAAAATGCTAGAGTTATATTAACTGTTTTTGATTTATTTCATGAAAATTTTTCCTCTAAAAGAAATTTTAAACCTAAAAAAAAATCTATTGATTTGGCTGATCACATCTTATGTCCCTCAAATAATACTAAAGATGACTTAATTAAAATATATAATGTAGATAAGATGAAAATTAGTGTTACTTATTTTGGTGCTGAAAATCTTCAAAAATACATATCA
>MDSZ01168890.1_pt1 | contig 15299 bp, 9 predicted proteins | sample 811201 | NCBI WGS metagenome assembly MDSZ01 (sample SAMN05326647, study PRJNA326480) | marine metagenome | isolation source: seawater | place: Indian Ocean: North | collected 2010
ACTTCCGTGCAATGGCCAACAAGAGCGCCAGAACAAATCCAGCTACCCTTCCTCAGATAGGCTCCATGCCGAATTACTGCATTTGCTCCTATGAAACTCGGTCCATCAATTTGTACACTTTCCCCAATCTTTGCTGTAGGATGGATAAATACTCCTTTAGATTTACCAACAATTTCACCTATCTGGGACATCAATCCCAATTTTCCATTCGTTAATACTGACCAAGGAGCCGAATTTTCCCCCCATACGGGTAAGTCTCCTCCTTCGTAATCCAATATGCCTGGAAACACTATTTTCAGTATGTCCATGAGACTACTCACAGAGTGTCTGCAGTTAACTGTTTTCTGTAAATATCCTTCTCTTTCAATTTAATTTTTTACTAAAATTTCTACATGGGTCGTTTTCAAATACACTAGTCCACACGACTAATTGATGTGCGGCATATTCGGCTGCCTATCTGATGACGCCGCTGCTGTAGTTTTAGAGGGGCTCAGAAAACTCGAATATAGAGGGTATGACTCATCTGGATTGGCAGCAATCTTCCCCGAACATCAGGGACCAATTGCGACAGAGAGAACGATTGGTTACGTATCCGACCTAGTGTCAAAGGCAAATGGTCGCTTCGTAGGTGCTGAAATTTCTATCGGTCACACTAGGTGGGCAACCCATGGAGGGGTAACAGACAACAATGCTCATCCCCATACAAGCAACGACGGGGCAATTACTATAGTTCACAATGGGATTATCGAGAATGCTCCTGAACTACGGGAAAGAGTCAAAAATTTGGGATTCACAATTTCATCCGAAACAGACTCTGAGGTAATCGTCCATCTTTTGGATCATGAATTAAAGAGCCAGCCTTCCAAGTCGACCCCGTTAGAAGCATTCCAATCAACAATATCGAAACTTGATGGATCATGGGCCATAGCCGCAATAATGACAGGTTTGGATGGCATCCTGGTCGCAAGAAAAGGAGCACCATTGATAGTCGGCAGAGGTCACAAACGAATTTGCGTCTCTTCCGACGTTCAACCGTTCTACGGAGTTTGTTCAGAAGTAGCGTACATGAAAGATGGAGATGTCCTGCTTATCACAGAAAGTGGCTTGCAAGCAGCCAATGAGGGATTAATACCCGATTTTAATACACTGGAAGGAGTCTATGAGGAACAAAATCCAGGCCGTCACGAGAACATGATGCTGAAGGAAATCTTCGACCAACCTATTTCAATTTCCAATGTGATGGGGGGTAGAATTTCATCAGATGGAAGAAGTGCTGAACTAGGTGGAATATCTCTGACTCCTCAAGAAATTTCGAATCTAGATAGAATAAACATTGTTGGCTGCGGCTCTGCATTTTATGCTTCATTAATTGGTGTTCACATTCTAAGGGAACTCTCCGACATTACTGTGGAAGCATTCAGGGCCAGCGAGTTTCCAGCAAAGAGCGTGTGTAAAGAAAACTCACTAACTATCGGAGTTAGTCAATCTGGAGAAACAAAAGATACTCTTGATGCACTTCAAAAAGCCCAAGTCTATGGAAGTTCAATCACATCATTTTGTAATGTAATCGGATCCACGATGTCTCGATTAACAGGAAATGGTGCTTACTTGCATGCTGGTCCAGAGTATGCAGTAGCTTCAACGAAAGCATTCACAAATATGGTTGCAGTCTTTGCACTCTTGGGAGTCACACTCTCAAAACATTCAGGAAAGATGGATGAGGAACTCGTTGCAGAGATGAGAAAATTACCGGCCAGAATTACTAATCTACTTATGGAAGATGATGGGTCAATCGATAAGGCCGTAGAAATAATCTCAAAATCAAAAACTGCAGTGTTCATAGGGAGGGGGATATCCGCCCCCCTGACTCTTGAGGGCGCCCTGAAGATGATGGAGGTGGCCTACCTCCCTTGCGTTGCTTATCCCGGAGGGGAGCTGAAGCACGGGCCTATAGCGCTAATTGAAGATGGCACACCCGTAATCGCCATTGCCCCTAAGGACGAAACTCTAAACCTGATGGAATCAAGTATTCGAGAATGCAAAGCCAGGGGGGCCACAATTATCCTGATTTCTGATGCGGACGGTCAAATAAACGAAATCGCCGACGTAGTTATTTCAACGTCGACAACACATGATTTGTTGACGCCAATAACTAACTCCATACCTTTGCAACTTCTTGCCTACAATCTAGGAATAGCGAAGGGAACAAATGTTGATCGCCCCAGAAATCTTGCAAAATCGGTTACCGTGGTTTGATTATCTACTTGGGTTCCACGATTTGTAACTCTTCCCAAGAATAATTTGGCAATGTGCAATAATCGAAATAATGACTCCCTTTGATAGCATTCTTCCTTGCTCTGTAAGCAAAAATATTGAGATTAGTGAAACCGAAAAGAATGGCCAATTTAGTGTAATTACAGGATCTTGAAGTAATGCTGTAATTGAATTCACAGCAAACAATGCAACCGACCACGGGAAAAATACGTACAGAACCAATGAATTTAGGACTACACTTCTAGCCCCTTTGCCCTTGGCGGTGAGTACAAGGTCAGCATTGAGAATCAAAGCCTTACTAAGCCCCTGTGATCTTCTAATGGAGTCTGAAAAGGCTCTACTTTCGTAATCAAACCCCCGAAATCGTATCCTTTCATCAATTACCGATCTGTAACCACGTCTAATCGATCTTAGTCCAATTTGTGCATCATCTGCATTCATATTCTCATTTAGCTGGAAATCTCCCAATGCGCTCGTCTTCCAAGCGATCAAACTGCCTTCCAAAACAGTAGTTGAACCCAATTTTGACTCCATAACTCTCAGGAAATTAGAATTTCTCCGATAATACGTATTGAAATCTTCAGAATTTAAATCCGCCTCATATTCTATACCCGAGACAACCCCGATATCTTCATCGGACAAAGCCTCAATCACATTTTTCATCCATCCGTCCGAGACTAGCGCATCCGCATCAGACATAATTACAATATCTGAGTTGATAATTTCCATTGCTCTGTTAATAGCGAACGATTTACCGGGCACATCTAGAGAAATCACTTTCCATCTTGCCTCTGGAAGCTTCGAAACCGTCAAGAATTCCCTTGCCAGATATGCAGTACTATCGTCAGAACACGAATCGAAAACATACAATTTTGTGTTTCCTAAGTCAGAAATCTCTCCAATCATTGATTTTAATTTCCTGATTACATTCTTCTCTTCATTCCTCATTGGGAGTAAAATAGAAATTTCTGCACCTATGTGCCCTTTATCAAATACCATCTCTTTTGCACTGGATAATTTCATGTTTATCCAATAAATTATTGGAATAAAAATGACTATCGCTGAGATAGCCTGAATCTCTGCTTGCATCATACTCACTCCTTCAATGAACTGTCTAATCAAACCATATACATATGCGTGGCGGGACCCCTAAGTCATTATGGGGCCAAATAGACAATTTTCTCATCTAGTGGTGACTCCTAACAGGGATGAGGAAAAGTTCCTTCCCAAACTAATTTCATCTATGTGCGATCAAACAATTACCCCTACTTCTTGGATAATTGTTGACGATAATTCAACCGATTCTTCTGCGGAGATCATTCAGGAAGCAATGAAGAAGTATGACTGGATTGAATATATTCGTATTGATAATGATAGTAAAAGGAGGAGGGGTTCCCATATTGCCAATTTAGTAAACAGGGGCATATCACAATCGAATATTGATTGGGATTTCTTCTCAAAGATCGACGCCGATATGATACTGCCAAGTGACTACTTTGAGAAAATTTTTCTCCAATTCTCAGAGAATCCTTTACTAGGAATTGCAAGCGGCTCATGTCACATAATTAAACAAGGAAAAAAATATTCTGAACACGTTACTACTGATCATACTAGAGGGGGTCTTAAGACCTACAAGAGGTCGTGTTTCAATGAAATTGAAGGAGTAAAGGAGGTGGATGGATGGGATGGAATTGATAATATAATGGCTCAAATGAATGGCTGGGAGACTAGAAATTTTCCTTCTATTTCTGTGGAACACAGAAGAATTACTGGTTCATACTTCGGTATAGTTAGGGGTTGTTTTGAATCAGGAAAATTCGCATATTCTATGCGCTATTTTTTGCCCTTTATGATCGCTCGTTCTGCTCATAGATCATTTAGTAGACCACTATTTATTGGTGGAATTTCTATGCTCGCTGGCTACTTTTTTGGACTATTTTCTCGCTCCCCCCCCGCTGCTGATAGACAAGTAACAGGATTCCTACGAAAAAAACAGATTCATAGGATGCTGTTTTTCAACAGAAACTGATGAGCTTGATATTCTGATTTTACATCCCAAAGTAACATAACCGCGCCTCGATACGAAGAGACGGTACTAATGTCGAAAGAGGAACAGTCTACTAGCGAGTCTGAACCTAATTCAAATGAAGAACTATTTTTTGAAAAAGGGGATATTGGTAAAATCCAAAGAGAGCTAAGGAGCATCAAACAGTCCCCGTCCTACATCTTAGGCAAACATATCGCAGAATCATATCCTAGTGTGGTGAAAATTGCCGCACTTCCAATTTCTCTTCCAATTCTAGCATACAGGATATTGACGGGTAAGCAAACTATGGATCCTAGCAACATCTCTAACTTCTCAAATAGTAATGGAAAAGAGGAGGTTAGGAGAAACTCAATAGTTTTCTTTCCGACGAATGGTGTTGGTTTTGGGCATTTTACCAGGACTCTGGCCATAGCGAGGAGGCTCAAGAAGATCAATAGTGATCTGGAAATTGTTTTCGTCACTACTATGCCTACTCTACACCCGCTATCGGATGAAGGATTTCTTACTTATCACCTCCCTCCCAGGTATAGGTATGAGGGCATGGAGCCCAGAGTTTGGAACTCGTTGATTGAGGAATTAATGGGTACAGTATTTGCACTCCATAGACCTCGAATGTTTGTTTTTGATGGATCTTTCCCTTATCGAGGAATGCTTAACGCCATTAAGAACTCAGAATCAATGCTCAAGGTCTGGATGAGAAGGGGTATGTTCAAGTCCGAATCAAAACCAATCCCTGCAGAAAGCATCAATCATTTTGATGCGATTATCCGTCCAGGCGACAGCTCTCCAACAGAAAAGGTTCCAGAAGTGGAACATAATGCTTCGATAATTGGTTGCAATCCAATCACGCTTTTGGATGAGTCCGACCAAGCCCCAAGAGGCGAATTAAGGAGGAGGCTTGGTATCCCATCCAAAGCAGTGGTATGTTATTTGCAATTAGGTGCTGGGAGGATAAATGATATCTCCAATGAAATAAGATTTACATTGGACTCGTTAGCAAAGCATCCCCAAATTGTTACAGTGGTAGGGGAATCAATTCTAGGAGAACGAATCTCATACGGAGAAAAATCAGTTAGGATTCTTAGGGACTATCCCAATTCCATGTACTTCGGCGATTTTGACTTCGCTATCCTTGCTGGAGGATACAACTCCTACCATGAGGCAATTCAATCTTCCTTACCTACTATTTGCTATCCGAATACAAAGACGGGAACAGACGACCAACTGGCTAGAGCGATTGTTGCCGAAGAAGCGGGATGCATGATTGTGGTTAGGAAGAGGAAAAAGTCAACAATTTCTGCAGCGGTTGATAGAATTGCAGATCTTACTGTTCGTGAAAAGATGAGACTCAATATCGCATCTCTTCAAAGAACAAATGGTGCCGAGCAGATTTCAAGATGGATGAATGAACGTCTTTCACAACCTTAGGACAAGACTTCCTTCAATTTTGAAGTGCTTTCTATAACGAATCTCGATTGAATAAATTCTGTCATATCCCATCCTATGATTTCTCCTTCCTCCTCTTCTCCCATTAAATCAATGAAACTCAAGATCCTCTCCCTGACCCCTCTCCGATATTTTTCAGGAACTAAATCGATAGAAGGGCTATACCATCTCTCCAAATATTCTAAGTTACTGCCTCTGTTTACTCTATTCCCTAATGAATTAATTACCTCATGATTACCTGTCTTGAGTCTTTGAAGTGAGTACTCAATTACATTCTCATGGCTTATTGGGATAGACGTGATCTTCCTCCTAACTTCTTCAGACGAAAACATCCAGTCAATCTCTTTATTGGCCATTAGATTCGAAGAGAGGGCCGAGTCAAGCAGCCCCTTTCTACAACATTTCCAGCATCTTTTGCATGGTTTTCCCCACTCTCCCCTTATGCATGACTGGCTAAACTGACCTAGCGGTCCAGAATTGACGATTATTGAAGTGCCCACCTCACTGATTCCAGAAACAGGAAGAGACAGCTCAATTCCTACAGACTTCAATAATGAACCGTAGAATCTATTATGCGAACCTGTAAAATAATTCCTGAACGACTCATGGCCTATTCCAAATGCCGATTCTAGGACCGTCCCAAAAGACAATGCATCTATGGACAACTCATCAGCTAGTAGAATGGCAGGGATTGCATGTGCCAAGTCAGTCGGAAATCCAACTGGATCTCGTACGTATTCGACGTCACACTCAACAATTCTGATATCATATCCAATCTCTGAAAGAAACTTGCAAGATTTTAGTGCGGCCCGGGGATTATACAGTGATTTCCCCTTCTCAGGTCTTAACATGAATACTGGAACTGTATCGGGTGGCAGTATAGATAGTGCTGCCGTTGAGTCAACCCCTCCACTAAAAGCCAGCCCCATCCTAAAATTTTCTGGAGTCCTTCTTTTCTGTATGATTGAGTGGGAAGGGGCAATAAAATCATACCGAGAAACAACCCGATTTATATTCATACTGAACTCCTCACTAACCTCCATTGGAAACTCCAATTCTTTACCTACGAATGGGTGACAAATCAATACTGAGGATAGAGCAATTAGATCCGGATGAATATTATCAATTTCAAACTCCCCCAATTCCACTTTGACAGTTTTCACCCCGATGGAAAAATTGTTCGTAGGGTTCTCTCTATCCCCCTCTTCTAATGAGAATCTGAATACTAGGCGAGTCCCTTCTTTAGAAATGCCAACTTTCAATTTCTCACCTACAAATATTCGAACCATGACAAAAATGGTTGACCACTGGAATATGCTAATGAGTCCGACCCTTTCTCCGAAAAAACTGTCATTTTATTGCTCACCCTCGCTCTTGTAAGTCTCGAGTACTTCAGACCTGTCGAATTTCTACTATTCAGTTTGAGCATTTCTTGACACAAATCAAAGCAAGAATTCCAATCGAAAATCGAGTATTTTGCTCTAATTAGTAAATCTAGCAATTTTTCCTCCTCTGAAAACTCTTCTAAGATTTCTTCTAAGAGTAAGATACACTCACTGAAATGTCGAGCATTGTAATGCGCTCTGGCTGCTCTAAACCAGTCGCCAACGGGTGCCTTATCTGTTTCCAGCCACTCGCTCCAGAAAAAAGCCGCATCCTTGTAATTGCCCATGTGGGTACAAATAATTCCTCTCTGTCGTAGTGCGAAAATATTGCTAGAATCTTGTTGAATGATATCTTCGCATAATTCTAATGCCTTATCGAAACTACCATTTTCTATCAAGGTGATAATTTTGTGTCTTCTACCTCCTGAATTTTTTGGATTAATCCGGAGTAACTTTTCTGCAATTTCCTCACTATTTTCAGTTTTCATAGATCTTTCCTGGTGGAAAAGTAGAGATTCCAATGCCAACTCGTTGTTCTGGTCAAGTTCTAACAATTCATCACACCAGTCTAAATACTGGCGGGATGAAATTGTCAAATCGCCGGTTCTTACAAGTAATTGTAGTGATTCTACATCGGGACCATTTTCCAAAACCCAATTTTGAACGATGAACCTTGCCAAACCACCAAATCCCGAATCAATTAGTTCTTCGATCTCATCTTCATTTAGGGGGGCCATACTTTCCTTATCCATCCGATAGAAAATTCTATTATTTCTACTTCTAAGCTCAGTCAGGTTTGTTGGAAGTGGGTCTTCAAAATCTACTGACTCGATAACCATTTTACTCACCGATACTAGTGATTTCCTCAAAAACCACTTCACCTAGACTCTCTTTCATAATTTCTTCATACTCATCAATTAGTTGGAACTCAGAAATATTGTAACTCTCGAGAGGGGTGATATTCTGCCCACTTTTCACGTCGACCGCGAAACCGTCAATCTCGGATGAGTACATTCCAACCTGTCCGAATGCATAAATCGAACCGTCAAGTTCTAGCCATACTTCTTCACCGTATGGGATTGGAATCATTCCAATTTTCGATAATTTCCTAGTCATCAATCCATCTAGTCCTCTGTCTATATCTTCATCCCCCCATATGGAAAAATCCACCTTTTCCAACAGTTTCCTGGACAAGCATCTAGCCATACCGATTGTCTCCCATCTTCTATGCGGATTGTTCATTACATATCCATTCCAGTGGTACATTTTTGCCCTAATAGAATCAAAGATATGCATATCCATTAATCCAGTCATCAACCTACCTTGTGAAATAGATTTGCACAATGATTGTATTGTTCTAGGCGATGTAAAGTCATCCGAACCCAGTATAATTACAGCATCAGGATTCATTAATCTCGTACTCTTTAGTCCAGTATTCCATTTTCTACTCAGAGGTTGATTCTCTTCCTCTACGTAGTGATGGCCAAATTCCTCTACCATTTTCCTAGATTTTTCTCCTTCTGAACCAACAATTACACAGTCTAATTCAAAATCAGCGATATCGTCTTTGAGTGTAGCAAGATGTCTAAGGAAGGCTCTAGTCAACTCATCTCTCTTCCAAATCGAGGAAAGAATACAAACTCGACGAATAGGCTCCCTCTCACGAACCAGTAACTCATCTTTCAGTTTGGCTTTCCCCGCTCCCCAGTATTTTCCGGCCAAATATTCAATGGATTCCCTCTTTGTCTTGAGGACATTTTTCTCATTCTCTGGAGACTTAGTAATTAACTTACAGAGATAGTCTCTTAGCGATCTTTTCATCTCGGAATCTGGGCTAATGCTATCGTCAAGAAAGTCCGACCAATTCTCCATCGATGCCAGGAAAATCGTTGAGCCTGAATGAGATCTAATTTCATCAGAAGAAACCTCAAACTTATTCAAATCGGGCAAAATGCCAAAATACCTCTCAATACTTTTGAGATTGTATACTCCTTTGCCTTCCTTTCTCACATCCCAAGAACCCATTAGTTCGAATTTTTCTAATCTACTTCCGTCACTTGAACTCATTTTGATGTAATTTTCTGTTCTCCCTGCAAATTTTGTTGGGGACCCCGAAATTGACCATCTTTCACACAATGCTTCTGCGCCATCCTCCCGGCCACGATCATCAACTAACTCAAAGTGACCACCTTCATCGATTTTGACTAATTGTTCTCCCATTCCACATCCAATATTGATGATATTCTTTCCGGAGGAGATATGTTCTCCAATAATTTCGTGCATATCTTCAGTCCAGAATCTAGAATCCCCCAATAAGATGATAGTATGAAAATCTTCAATTTTCGTAGTACGCTTGTGTAATTCTATATCCGTTATCCAAGAAACTTCAATACTGTATCTTTCTGACCATCTACAAAAAGGAAAAACCCATTTTGGAATCTTCCCCCCCCTTCCATTCGGATATGGAAAATTGACATTGCCAATGATTGAATATTCTTCCTCAGTTCCGTTTCCGTGCGTGTAAATCGCTCTCCTTTCCTTTGAATTAGTAGAGAAGCTTTGAATCCGGTTTGAAATGGACGGTACTACTGCCAGAATGTCCCCTCCTGCATGGATCCAGAAAGGTAGAATGATACTATTTTCACCAGTGCTGATTTTAATTACATATGTTCCTGGATTGAAACTATCGTCAATTTCTAAGGAAAAAAAATCGCTCCATTTTTCCATGGCCTCATAGTCATCATTCCTAACGGTGCCAACAACTGGGGCCCCCCTAACGACGACCTTATCGATTTGGGCGACCTTCCTTCCACCTTGTCCCCCATAGTAACCAATCCTGAAGATAGAGCCGCTCAACTCCAAGTCTCGTGACGTTGAGACGGTTACAGAAATACTCTCTCCTTCCCGGAAAAACTGAGAATTTAGCTTAGCCCTAATTACTTCAGCGCTCTCCTTTCCATTAGGGCTACCCCAGTCCGAACTTCCAGGTAGAGAATTTTCTACATCTAGCCACGAAGTAGTAAACCGGTCATTTTTTGAAATGTATGCCTCCATTTGACTACTTTCCCGAGTGACACTCGTTACCTTTCCAAACTCTTCATGGGGCATCAAATCTACATAGATTGATTGCAGTTTTCGGGATTGAATTCCCCAGTTATACTTTCTAGAACTGTTTATTGAACTAATTCTGAACTTATTCGACTTTCTATCGTCCTCGATAACATCCCTGATAGAATCCGCTATATCCTTTGGATCATTCGGATCAAATACCCCACCTATTCCCTCTCCAATAACAACCTTTCTCAATTCCGGGAAGTCACTGCAAACGACTGGTATTCCGGCATGCATGTATTCAAACACCTTATTCGGAGAACAAAGGTAGTAACTAAGACAAGAATTCAGAATTGGAGCAACACCTATATCCGCCGATGACGTATATTGAGGGACAAGTTCAGAATGAACAGGGCCAAATTTTGAATATCTATCCTTAACATCTAAATCTTGTGCAATTATGTCTAATTCCTGTAATAATTTCTCGTCACCATAGCCCATAAGAACAAGGTGAACATTATCGAGAAATTGCAAACTCTTCATTAGATTCTCTATCCCTCTATTGTATTGTATTGAGCCGACATATATGGCAATCTTATGTTCTTCACTCACTCCTAAAATCCTACGCAAATCAAACGTCTTCTTTGTTGAAGAGAAGAATTGCATAGGCGGCGTATTCATTACTACATCCACATCTTCTATTCCATATCTATCCTCTAAAATTTCAGCAATACTTTCGTTCACCGTAATTACTCTGTCACAATTTCTGATTAATCTCTGTTCAAATTTTCTTATTGCATATCTCTTCAATAATCCTGCTTTCTTTCCTCGATTCCTATCCAAGTATAGCTCGTGTGAATCATAAACAAGCTTTGATTGATGATGCTTACTCAGTCTAGTAGCTACACGTAGGGTATTCAAATCATGGGAATGAAATATATCGCTGCTTAAATTTTTTAATAAAGAATAAGCCATTTTATCAAATTCATAGAACATTAAATATCTATGGAAAGGCATGAAAAGAAATTCTGTAATCTTCCTCCCCAGCTTGCCGAGAGCCGATTTCGTTGACCATCGCTTAATAATGCGGAGATGGAAAGGATTCAATTGCAGCCTAGTTACTTCAATCCCATCGATTTCATCATTGGTTTTTTGGCCGCTCGATAATAAAGCAATGATTCTCACTCTCAACCCCAATTCTAGCAAAGACTTTGCCTCTCTTAGAACTCGGGTATCATTAGTGAAATTATTGAAAACAAACATTGTCACGGTGTTCCTTTCTTCGACGTTTTCAATTTCGCCCCTATGTTCTCCGATGTAGAATCCAGAGTAAGCAATCGATATCTTATTTGATGAATTCACAAAAATCGTTAAAGAAACAGATTTTGTATTTTTGGGAGCAGAAATCCGTTTCGAAATTTTTGTCAATCCGCCGACACCGATACTATCTGAAATTTTTTGATCAGAAATCAACTCATTATCCTCTGCAAAGAACTTCATAATCAAGGTGGATGATGCGACCCCCCCATCTCCCCTTTCGAGAACCGAGACTTCAAACTCTAAAATAGGAATTTCCATATTTTCAATTGGAATTTTCGCTGACTCAACCGTGGCATGTCTCCCGCTCGGAGATACACCGGTATTATCAATCACCAATACTGGCTGTTCCGATTCTGGAATAGCAAAAATACCGAAATCTCTAATCTCCTCTTCGAGTTCTCGGAATGCTTCTTCCTCTCCTTTAGAGATGAAAACTCTACAACTCTCCTTATGAGAAATCTTGCTCCAAAAAGTACTAACTCCCATCTCAGTCCCTCAAATTGGGAAATCATCTTCTTGAAAATTTACACTCGATAGGACTCTCCAGGATGTCATATCCCCAAGAAGATGCAACTAAGCGTATATTTCGTTTCTTACCATCTCCCAGGTTGGAAGGCAACTCTAAACTAAATCCATGATGGCAGTTGGTTTTTCCAAACCTGCTGGCCAGAGTTTTTTCGTTTAGATCGGCCAATGTTCTAGCTACTTCCCGTTCTCCGTAATGTGCACTAACAATAATCGGAGTTTTCGGTTCGCCCAGATCTATGGCCCATCCCTTGATTACTCCATTATTGTCCACCGAGGCACTCCCCTCCAAAGGAAAGCCATCATCAAATGAAATCGGACCAACTATATTTTTCAAGTCTGCCTCAACTTCTCCTGCTTTGAATTGAAGTGAACGAGTCCTCCCATCATAGAACTGCTTGGGAAGGATGATTGAAAACGACTTTCCAGAAGAACTTTTTTTTATCATTTCTTCAGTCAAACTCTTGTTCGCTAGAGTGGAAGCAATCTTATTTCCTCCATAGTAAACTGAAACTGGAATAAGTGACAACTGATCTACTTTATTTGCAACCCAACCAACAATCTTTCCACCCTCGATTCCGGTCACTTCACCATCAATAGATGAAGATAGGATTTGTTTTATCTCTGGATTTTCAATTCCTATTTCGAGTAGTTCGACCAAGCTTTTCTTCAGACTAAAGAAATTAGACTGCAATTCATCTACAACCGCCTCTAAGGCCTCTATTCTTTGTACATCTGATATTTTCGGCTCTAGCATTTTGGATTTTTCATTATATTTGGAAACCTTCGCTCCATTGGCTCCTTTCTTCTTTGCCTTAGCAGAAGCACTTGCAGATTTTCCTACCTCAGTTTTCTTACTGTTCTTCGAAGTTCTTCCCGTCACGACCTGCCCTATTGATGCTTACATTTAGTATTAATTTCCGAACAACCGGATTATACATTTTTCCAGGCTTCTTCGGGAGTAAGTTGAATAATTATTCCCTTTCAGACATTATTGTCTGGGTTGTGTATGTCTACCAGGTAGGTTAGTGAGCCCTAAGAGAATTCACGAATTTAAACTTAAATTAATTTTGAAGTTGAGGTGGTAAGATTAGAGTAGCAGTAATCGGAATGGGCTATGTTGGAATTCCTGCCGCAGCACTATTCGCCGATGTTCCCGGTTTCCAAGTCTATGGGATACAACGTCGTTCCAAAAGAAGCGGCTGGAAGATCGATGCATTGAACAGAGGAGAGAACCCAATTGGGGGTGACGAACCGGGTCTGGATGAACTCATTGATAGGGTCAACAAGAAGGGAACGTTCGAAGTCACTGATGATATCGGCATTGTAAAAGATGTAGACGCGATTCTTATCGATGTCCAGACTCCAACTGAATCTAATCATCAACCCCGATACGAGTCTCTAATCTCAGTCTCTCAACAAGTTGGAGAGGTCATGCGTCCTGGAACATTGGTTTGTATTGAGTCAACGGTTGCTCCAGGTACTACTGAAAATCTGGTCATGCCAATTTTGGAATCGGCATCTGGATTGACCTGTGGGAAGGACTTCTCACTGGCCTTCGCTTACGAGAGAGTAATGGTTGGCAGATTACTGTACAATATTACCGATCTTCCTCGAATAGTAGGGGGGATTGATGACGAATCGACCACGAGAGCAGTCGATTTGTATAGAAATATTGTAAAAGCTGATATTCACTCTACAGACTCGTTAACTGCAGAGGTTTCAAAGACTGTTGAAAATACATACAGGGACGTGAACATTGCATTTGCCAATGAAGTCGCTCTAATATGCGAGTCTTTAGGCATTGATGCATTTCGAGTTAGAGAGTTGGTAAATACGCTCCCCAATATTCCGGGAGATCCTGCTAAGAACCCTATTAGAAATATGCATGTCCCAGGAAGTGGAGTAGGTGGGCACTGCCTCCCTAAGGACTCATGGCTCCTCAAATTTGGGTTGGACAAATATGGAACCTTCCCTGTTGATCCTAGAATCATTGTTTCTTCTAGAGAACTTAACGATTGGATGCCCATTCATTGTGTCAATCTATTAGAAGAAGAGCTGAAAAAGCAAGATCGAGAAATTCGAAATTCGACAATCATAGTGCTGGGTCTAGCATTCCTTCCTAACTCTGATGATACTCGGAACACTCCATCATATTCGATAAATAACGAACTCATGGATAGAGGTGCAAAGGTTCTGATACACGACTCATTAGTGGAGAGCGACGATGAAGTTGATAATTTGACTAACGATTTGTACAGTTCGTTTGAAGGGGCCGACGGAATAGTTCTCAGCACTGCTCATGAAGAATATGAGAAAATTGATTTTACAATTGTTAAGGAGAAAATGCGCACCCCTGTGATAATTGACGGCAGGAATATTTGGTCTAGAAAAGAACTAGAATCCTCCGGGTTTTCATACAGGTGCGTAGGAATTGGATTACCTCAGTAAACAAGTTTTAGATTTTTTCATATCTTAGAAGAATCCTTACCATGCCATTTTTGCTCCCACAATCATTTTGAAACACATTGTCCGCGACAAGTTGTGGCATCCCAAGCAGGCTTCCCTGCAAATTATATTGATTCCTTCATGAGGATGTTAACTGAACCAGAAAGGAATATTGAGGTAATTACCTATTCGGAATTAGATTTTGGTGACGATTTTAATTTTGAGAAAAGCTATTTCTCAGAATGGGAGAATTGGCGCGACTCGATGAAAAATGGAGTTCGGGATCCTGAGAAGATATATGTCATCCTCCAACACGATGTTGATGATAGTCCGGAAAGAACACATAGGTTATTGCGAGTTCAGGAAGATTTGGGCGTCAGAAGTAATGTTATGATATTCAACCGGCCCGTCAATAGGGGAAAGTTAGCAAAGGATGGAATTGTCGAATATGTGGACTATCCACTGGATCTTGATTTATTTCTGAGCTTACAGAAAAAAGGATGGCTTTTCGGCTATCACAGTAATTGTTTCGAACAAGCAGCATTCGATTTCGAGGATTCAGGAAGAATTTTCATCGAAGATGTTGCACAACTTCGCTCACAGGGATTCCAAATTGATTTTTTTTGTCCGCATGGCGGCGCTAGAGACTCGGAGGGGAGATCAAATGTACACTTTGGAATGCCAGAAGAGATGCGCGAGAGTGTTCGCTGGGTTTTGAATAGGCACTCGATAAAACTCAATGGAGTTAGGAGTGATGGAGGATTTAGGAATAGGGAAAGATGGGATAATTTGGATCTCAGAGA
>MDSZ01256757.1_pt1 | contig 15297 bp, 11 predicted proteins | sample 811201 | NCBI WGS metagenome assembly MDSZ01 (sample SAMN05326647, study PRJNA326480) | marine metagenome | isolation source: seawater | place: Indian Ocean: North | collected 2010
CAGAGGGATCTTTATCTAAAACATTGGATATTAATGCAGATTTATATCCTCCTTATGATGGGCCACGCACACCTATGTTTAGACCATACCTTTCTGGTAATTCGTTCTCCACAGATATATTTAAATCAAATGGGTATAAGACAATTGGATTATATTACCACGGTCATTTCTGGTCAAAACCAATTGGTTGGGATAAACATCACCCAGAAGAAGATGCGAGAGGTAAAGGTGGCAAAATTATTACAGATAGTATTTTTGAAGGTAACTTTAGACATGATATATTTTCAGACTATTCTAGTTACGATGATTACCTGAAATTAAAGGAAAAGTATTTGACTTCAGGTGAAAAAAATATACTTTTTTTTACTCACAATAAATATCCAGATCACTCACAAAATTCAAATAGATGTCTGCCTAATGAAAAAGAAATTTATTCCGAGGGTTTAAAAAAAGCAAATATAGAGATGAAAGATGATGTTTTAAATATAATGAATAATGATCCTAACTCTATAATAGTTCTAACAGGTGATCATGGGCCTTATTTAACAAAAAATTGTATGTGGCTTGAAGATTTTTATGAAGCTAGTGAAATAGATAAATACGATATACAGGATAGATACGGTGCATTTTTAAGCATCTATTGGCCTAAAGATATTTCAGATTTTGAAAATAACATAGTAATGACTCAAGATATTTTTCCTGCAATATTATCTAGAATCACAAATAACAGTAATTTATTTAATGAATTAAAAGTTGAAAGAGAACTTGCTTGGGATTGGGAAATTAATAAAACAATTTCAGGCGTAAATGTCAATAATGGTATTATTATAGGTGGTAAAGATGATGGAAAACCACTATTTGACACTAGATCTTATAATTTAACAAATTAATCAAATTAATTTATTCAAGACGATTATTTATTTTTAAATTTTTGAAATTTATTTACTAAAATTTCAGAAAATAACTCATCGCTACTTCCAATGTTATAACAATATTTATCTCTTATATTGTCTAACTCTATTTTTTTTTTTTGTAAAGAAATCTCAATTAACTCATTAATTGGTGAATTTCCATCCCAAATTACTCCAATTTTATCACGTATCGAAATTTCAATCGGTTCAATTTTTATATCTTGATAATTTGGATTATTTATTTTTCTTGAAACTTTACAAAAAATAACTGGCTTCTTTAAGGCAAAATTATACTCAATTGCTACTCCAGACCAATCACTAATGATTATATCTGAAAGAAATAAACTTTCATCCCCGTCAACACTATCTTCAAATGTAAAGTTAGGATTATTTTTGTTTCTATCTTTTATTTTTTCGATTTTATCTTTTGCCAATTTAATAGTCTGAGGATGTGGTCGTAAAATAACTTTATGACCAAGTTCTAACAATTGGTCAATAAGATTTTTACCAAGCCCTGACTCTATGATACCACCTGATCCCCAAGATGGTGCAATCAAAATTTGTTTGGGCATATGTCTCTTTATATTATTTGTATTGAAATTTTTACTCTTAATTTTAATTAAATTATCAAGTCGAGAGTAACCAAGTTCAATGATATTCTTTTCTGGAAGATCGTATAATTTTTCAATTTCTCTAATTTCTTTCACATGATGAGGTCCAGCAGCACAAATTGTATCATAGTGGTCAAATGCACCGTGTCTGTATATAGCATGTAAGCTTACAAGTGAATGTTGTACGTAAATATAATGTACTTTATGACGCGAACGCTTAACCTGATATTTGTGCAAATCAGGCATTGTCATTATCATCACATCTGTTTTAAGATTTTGAAAAAAATAATTTCGTACTGATGCCATGCCAATAAAAAAAGTTTTTAAATTAGGATGTTTCATTCTCATTCCTGGATCATCAAAAGAAGAGCTGATATAACAAACGGAAAAATTAGTTTTTTTTAAGGTTGCTTTTAATAAACCTTGAAGGTGTGGCCAATAATTTTTTCCCTCACTATAGAAAGTTATTTGACGTTGCTCCTTAGGTAAACTATTAAATCCGATTACACCAGAAATCGCTTTTACTACCTCAATTATTTTATTCATTAACTTTCCAAAAAGTATCTAACTTGCCTTCTGATGATAATTTTTCATAAAGTTTTAAATCATCTATAGTGTCAACCTCTAGCCAGCCATTGTTTACACGAGCGGGCATAATCATCCACCCAGCGTTAATTAGCAGCTGCAAAAAAGTTGTCATATACATTTCTTTAAAAGATCGTCCTTCATATAATTGAGAACGATCTAGTTGGTCATAAAAAGTTATAAAATCAGTGATTTTTTTACGTGAAATTTTAATTAAGCCAGTATATTGACCTTCAATTTCAGATATGGATTTAGGCTTTCTACCCAACTCTACAATTTGACCTTTTGTGCCATACCTTAAAGTTTCTGCATCATTTAGTGGATTATCATTTCTAATTGACCAAAGATCTAACCATCCATCATCTACCATTACAACTACTTCGCCATTAGTATTTAAAATAGTTTCTAAATTTTTTTTTTCATAAACAATATCCCCATACGAAATTATAATATCACTTTTTGCTTGCTCAAGAAATAAACGAGCTGTAAATAAACTTTCAACCATATTTGTACTATCAAAAAATTTATTGTGAAAAGTTTTACAATTAAGTTTATTAAATTTTTCAGCTTTATGACCAGTTACAATTGCTATATTTTGAATATTAGATGCTTTTAAATTATCAATTTGATAAGATACTAAAGGTTTTCCTAGTAAAGAAATAAGTCCTTTTGGATATATATTTGTTAAAGGTCTCAATCTTGTTCCCTCGCCAGCTGCAAGTATTAAACAAGAGGTCATGAACTAAAAAGACTTTTAATTAATTTACAGTCTTTTTGGACTGGAATTTTTTCTCGTTCTGGATGCCACATAATTCCAAGAATTTTATCCTTTTCATGATAGAAAGCCTCTATATTATCGTCTTCATCATGAGCAAGTGGTATAAGTTCTTTTCCAAGATTTTTTCGTGGGACACCATAGTTGTGAAAGCTATTAACTTCAGAGGGGACATTATTTGTATATTTAGAATTTTCTAGTTTAATAGAATGTCTTGTTCCAGCATGGCCTTTAATTTTTTCTAACTTTCCATTATAAAAAACATTTATTATTTGTAACCCTCTACATACTCCAAGCACTGGTGTTCGAGTTGATATTGCTTTTTTAAGTAACGCTTTTTCATATGTATCTCTCTCAATGCTTGTGCTCTCAGACTCATCAGTCTTATCAGCATAATCAGCAAGGGTATTTCCACCACTAAGTATTAAGCCATCAAGTTTAAATATCTTCCAGATTTCATCAATAGAATTAGTTGGCATTAAAGGAAGGGGTATTGGTAAAATTTTAAGGGGAATTAAAAATTTAGCCCAACTTATGTCAAGACAATCCATTACCTCATTGTATTTTGGGTGTTTTATAACTCTTTGAGTTATACCAACACGTTTTCTAAACATATTCTAATAGTCCTTTTTTACAATCAAGCATAAGCCGTCCCTCATGAAGATTTTCATAAATTTTATCTCCAACTCCAATTGCTGCTGGAATTCCAAGTTCAGCACAACGAATAGCCATATGCGAATTTACACCACCATACTGGGTAACTAAACCTGCAATATTATGTGAAAATATCCAATCAAATCCAGGATCAGCATTTGGAATAGCAACTATTTTTCCTTTGATAACATTTTTATCGTTTGATTTAATAAATAGAAGATCTGCAACAATATTTAACCTAGTTATATAATTAGTCTCTGATTTTTCTTGTTCATAACCAACGAAATCATTCTCTTTGCAGATAAAACTTGGTAATTTAGCTAGTTGCTTTTCTTGAAATTCATTTTTTCTAAATTTAACAAAATCCTTTAGTTTTTTTTTATTTAATTGTTTTTTTTGTAAGGCTATAATATCATCAAATATAAGGTATCCAACCTCTTCACGTGTCAGCTCTAATTCTTCAATGCCATACTTAATCATAAAATCTAAAGCAGTACTTAAATTTCTTGTAAAATTAAATTTAGTGCTCTCTCTAGCTTGTATAGCCTTTTCTAAATATTTAATAAAGTCATGAACTTCAATTCTAGCTTCAAGTTCATTCAAAATATGTTGAAAACCCTCGAGTTCTCTTTGATCAAAAACAAAATTATTTACGTCATTTTCTTTTTTTAGATTACTAAGTTTGCTAGTATTGAAGTAAAAATCAGGATCTTCCCAATATGCCAATTGATTTACATCATAGGTTCCTGGTCTTAAATGTCCAAATTTTTTAATAAGTTTATCAAAGCTTAGATTATTCAAAAGTGATGATTGAAAGTCGCTAACTACTGTTGTTATAGAAGCCTGGAACTGAAGCATACGATCTTGAGATAAAATACCTAACTTTACAAGACTTTTTAAAAGTGTTACTGCTACAAAACCTGCACGAGCTGCATGTGCGAATGCTAATGTGCCAAATTTTCTACAATCCTCGATTAGTTGGTAAGATTTTTCAATTGGCTTAAGATCAGATTTAATCAATTTTTCAAAATTTTTTATAAGTGTATTTATTGAGGAAATGTCTTTATCAAGTCGTACAAGTGCGTTTGATGTTATTTTCTTTAAAGCGTTTTCAAGTTGTATTAGATCATCTGCTGATACATCTTGATCCTTAAATCTTTCTTTAGCATCTTTGCCAAATGTGGGAGTCCAAATTGTAAATACTACCTCGAGTTCTAATTTATCATGTAGATGTGGATTTTTATTTAATAGAGATAGGTAGGCATTTACTAAACGTGAGGCACAATCATCATTAAGTTCTGAAGGAATGAATGAATTAATAGATGCCCTACAATCAACATATGGTTGCGCACAAAAATTATATAATAAAGGAGTAGGACAAATATTTCTATAACCGAATTCAGTTCTCTGTTCAGCCCAAATATTTTTAGTGATAAGATGATTATATAAACTAATTGCAAGAGAATTAGGTTTGGTTCCTATAATTTCTGCTGGGTTCCAATCTGTCATTCTTGAAAAAATGGTGTAATCTCCAAAAATATTATATCTCTTTTTCTGTAAAGTACTAAATTCTTGCTGAGCTTTTTGTAAATGAATGCTTAGATTTTTAGAATCTAATTTAGATTGAGAATGATTTATAGTGATTGGCCGAATCTGAAAAGTAAAACACTGCTCATTTTTATCGACCGCAAATTCAATATCAAGTTTATTATATCCCAACAACATCTCAAGTTCTTGAACAGCATCAATTACTTTTTTAAGACGTGGATCAATAGTTAAAATATTATTTATCTCATGACGAAATAAAATTATTGTCCTTAATTTATTAGTATTGCCTGATGTAATTGTGTTGGTTTTTCCCGAAACATCATCATAGTTTATAATATAGTAAGGTGCGCCAGTAGTCATATCACATGTAAATATGACACCTGATATATTCACATCATTTATAAATGGCTGTACAAGAATTTGATTACTTGATGATATTTTTCCATAGGACTTAAACACACGCTCAATAGATTCACTCAACGTTTTAATATCTTGAGAGTCAACATCTAGCACACTTTCAAATGCCCCTGCTTGAGATTTTTCCCATCCATCTTCCTCTAAAGAACTAGAACGAATAATTAAACGTTGCTTTTTAAATTTTGATTGAATGTCTTTTATTACCTCTTTAGGGTGCCTTTTCCAATTATGCCATTCACATGTTATCTGATCACAAACTCTGCTTTTGGTAAGCTTTGGTTGAATGCGTTTTAAAGTTTCGGCCTTACTACCAAGAATAAAATGAACAAGATCGCTTGGTTCGTTCATTTCTGCCCAATTTCCTCCAACATCATATATGGAAATCTTAAATCCTGTCTTTCGAAGATCCGAAATTAAATTAATAAAATTATTTGAAGAATTATATTTATCTCTATGCTGAAAGATCCATTTTATCACTGTATCAGAAAATTTAATTAATCCAGTATATTCAACCTCGCCAAAAGGATCTGCATATAAAGTTTCTGCAAGTGCAATATCATCTTTTGAACGTCCCAAAAAACGTTTTTTCCAAACACTATCAACTGCTACAACCACATCATTGTTTATACTGCTAAATTCTATCAAAGTTTCTGGATGAAACACTGTATCCCCATACATGACTAAAGTCTGTCTAGTCTGACTATTTATTAAGCTAAGAAAAGAATTTAAGGCACTACTATTTTTCCAATCATAAACATGCTGGAAATTATAGCCAGGATAATCATCTAAAATTTTTTGAGAATTATATCCTATAGCTATATTTACTTTGTTATTAGGAAGCGCTGTCTTAAAAGTATCAATCTGCCAATCCAGGATACTTTTTCCATTACCAAAAGACCATAAACTACAAGGTTTTTCTGAGATTTTGTTGTAACCTGCAGCTAATATCAAAATATTTGTTTCAAACATTTGTGATGCTTTCTATTAGTTGACATTATTGATTCCCAGGGAAGGGATATTATTTCAAATCTTTTTCAATATCTGAGTTGGGTTTTTTATTTAAACCAAAAAAAATTTTAATTTTATACCAAAAAGATTTTATAAACACTCCAGCGGTTACAAAAAAACCAACAATTAAACTCATGAGAAAACTTCCAGTGCCTGGATCAATATAAGCATAAGCTGACTGGGAGCTTAATAAAGATAGTATAAAAGTTAGAATTATTGTTTTTTTCATTTTGTTTAACTTATCATTAACTTTTTACTTGCGCAATAATCATTTAAAGATATGTAATTTAATAGAAATAAATGATTATAAAGATAATTGGTTCTGGATCTGCGGGAAATCACATGGCATTTGCACTAGAGAAGCTTGTAGATAAGATTGTTCTAACTGATATATCTAAAAAAGCTTTAAAAAGATCAAAAAATAGTATTTATATTCCTCGTTATAAAAGATGGAGTAAGAAAATCAGTCTTCATTTAGAGGGAAAAGATAAAAATATTTTGTATGACGCAATTGTGATTGCCTCACCTCCAGACACACATCTTAATTTGATTAGAAAAAATATTAATAAGAGTAAAATTTTTCTTATTGAAAAACCAATATGTGAACCTAATAAAAAAACTATCAATCAATTTGAAAAGATTATAAATACACATAAAAATAAAATTTTTTTATGTGGCTATAACCACAGGTTGTTCCCTTCTACAATTATGTTTAAAAAAATACTTAAACAACAAAAAAATAATTTTGATTTCATTGAAATTAAATTTAAAGAAAATACTGAAGGTTTTTTAAAAGCTCACAATTGGTATAAGTCTCTCTCAGACAGTTATTTGTCAAAAACCAAAAGAGGTGGTGGTGCTTTATCAGAGCATTCTCATGGTATTAATCTTTGTCAATATATATTTAATGATAATTTTAATTTTAAATTAATTAGTAAGAATATTATTTTTTTTAAAAACAAAAGTGAAAATTACGATGAAAGCTCGAACCTTATTTTTTTAAATGAAAATAAAATCGTTAGTATTTTTCAAAATTTTACTACAAAGCCTACAGAAAAAGAGATAACTGTTAATGGGAATAATTTTTTTGCTAAATTGATTTTTAATTATAAAAATTCTGATGATAGAATAATTTATTATAACAAAGCAAATAAAAATAGAAAAATTTACAATTTTAAGAAAAAAAGATCAGATGACTTTATTTATGAGGCAAAATATCTTGTAAATATAGCAAATCGAAAAAAAATAAAAAAATCTAAAAATATTTTGTCCGCTAAAGAAGCGCTTAAAACAATGAAATTAATCTGTCAAATTATTTAAACTTAATTTAAATGAATAATTTAATTATAAAGAAAAATATATAGGCATTTCAAATAATATGTCAAAAAAAATAAAACTTCTTTATGTTTATGAGGAAAGAATTCCCACACCCTTAAGAAATCTTGTTGAAAAACAAATAAGAAAATTCAATTTTTTACATAAGAAAATGACTTATAAATTAGCTAAATCAAAACAAAAAAAATTATTCAGTTGGGCAGATGCAGTATTTTTTGCTCCCGGAAGATTTATTGAAGATGATGTTTTAAAGAAAGCGAAAAATAATGTTAAATTATTTCAACTATGGAGTTCTGGATTTGAAAAATTTAACGTGGAAGGAGCAAAAAAATTAAAGATACCACTAGCTAATAATGGATCTCAAAATTCAACTGCCGTTGCAGAAATGACCGTATTATTAATGATGGCAGTTAATAGAAAACTTCCTCATTTTCATCATAGAACAATAACTGGTAACTGGAAAAATAATAGTCACGGATTTGATTTATATGAAATGTTTGGCAAAACATTGGGAATTATTGGATTTGGGAATATTGGAAAAAAGGTAGCAAAAATTTGTAAATCATTTGGTATGAAAATTTTATATTATGATAAAATAAGAGCTACAAGAAAGTTAGAAAAAGAGCTAGATGCTAAATTTGTTTCAAAAAATATAATAATAAAAAAATCAGACATTTTAAGTATTCACTTGCATTTAAATAACAAAACAAAAAAAATAATTGATAAAAAAACAATTCAAAAAATGAAAAAAAATTCAATTTTGATTAATGTTTCTAGATCTCAACTGGTAGACAATAAAGCTCTTTTACAAGCCTTAAAAACTAATAAGATTAGAGGTGCAGGATTAGATGTTCATGACAAAGAACCAACAGTTAAAAATGATGAATTAAACAATCACCCTGGAGTAGTTGTTACACCTCATATTTCAGGTTCTACTTACGATACGTATTTAAGGGTCATAAAAAGCTGTCTTGAAAATATTGAGAATACAATAAAAAACAGAAAAAATATTAAATGGGAAGTGTAGTTTTATAAATTATGTATAGAAATAAAACAATATTAGCAATAGTTCCTGCTAGAGGTAACAGTAAAGGTATTAGAAATAAAAATTTAAAAAAAATAAAAGGTAAAACACTTGTTGAGCACGCAGGAAATATATTAAAAAAAATTTCTTGGATAGATTATTCTATAGTGAGCTCAGACAGTGCTAAAATTATAAAATCGGCAAAAAAATCAAGTTTGGAATGTATTTTTAAAAGACCAAAAAATATTTCTGGTGATAGGATAGGTGACTATACAATTATAAAACATGCTTTAAAAACTTTTGAGAAAATAAAAAAAAAGAAAATTGATATAATTTTATTAATACAACCTACTTCGCCACTAAGAAAAGTTAAGCATATAAAAGATGTGATTAAAATAATAATAAGCAAGAAACTAGATTCCGTTTGGTCTGTCTCAAAAGTTGATCTTAAATTTCATCCATTCAAACAATTGATTATTAAAGGTAAAAATTTAAATTATTTCCACAAAAAAGGTCAATATATTATTGCAAGACAGCAACTTAAAAATACTTTTTATAGAAATGGTGTTGTTTATGCATTTTCAAGAAAATCTATTTTAAAAAATAAAAATTTACTTGGAAAGAAATCATTTGCTTATAAAATTGATACACCACAAATATCAATTGATACCTTAAAAGATTTAAGACTGGCTAATAAACTAATATAAATTTAATATTTTTCGAAAACTCTAATAAATTTTAGAGTTGATAATATTTGCATTAAAGCAAAACTGTTTCCAAATGGTTTTTTTTTGTAATTTTCATAGAAAACTTTTATATTTTTGTGATTAAAATAGGGTAACTCTTTTATCAATCTTGAATTTAATTCATCTTCAATATTTTCTCTTAAAACAGATCCAAACCAATTTTTTTGAGGATCTGTAATAGTTTTTTTCTTTTTATTTTTAATTCCCAAATTGCTAAAAGTCTTTTTCCAAATCCATCTTTGCGTGAAATTTTTAATTTTATACTTATTCTCTAAATTAAAACAAAATTCGAAAAGTTCATGATCCAATAGAGGGACTCTTGACTCCACTCCGCAAGACATTGATAACCTATCAACATATTTTAATGCTCTAGGGACATGAATACACTTTGTTTCAATAAATTGTGAAGTTTTAAGAAGGTTTAAACTTTTAGGTATTTTTAATGAAAAACTATATCTTTTATTAATGGTTTTTTTTAAAAAATCTTTATTAAAAAAATCAAAATATACATAAGGAGATCCATCAGATGTAAAATTACCTAAAGATGTAACTGAGTTAATATAATTTATTAATTTATTAATACCAAAATGCTTTATATTTTTTTTTGAAAAAATATTAAAAATAATATTTTTTTTAAATTTTTTATTTTGATCAAGCAACCAAGGCATATAATTATAATCATAACCACCCAACATTTCATCGCCACCATAACCTTCTAACATTACTTTTATATTTTGTTTTTTTACTTCTTCATAAAGTTTTTTAATTCCAAATAATCTAATTGATGTAATTGGAGATTCTAAATTTAGCAATAATTTGTCAAAATTATCTTTTATATATTTAGATGTTATAATAACCGAGAAATTCTCCATTTTGTTTTTTTTACAGAATTTTTTTGCATTATTAAGCTCTCCATCTTTTTGATTTATTTGGTTTTCGAATTCATAGGTAAAAGTTTTTAATTTGTAGTCTAACAATGAATTTGTCTTTGATGCGATTGAGCTACTATCATTGCCACCACTCAAACAAACGCCAATTTCTGTATCAGATATTAAATGTTCTTTTATTGACTTGTTAAAAAATAAGGATAATTTTTCTTTTATTGATTCAAGAGAAGAATTGTTATGTTTAAATCTTGCATTATCTAAATTCCAATAACATTTAATTTTTTCTGAATATCTAGTTATTATTTTATAATTTGCTGGTGGAAGTGATTTTATATTATTGAAAAAAGTGTTTTCTCCATGATCCATATAACCTTTTAATAAAAAATCAGAAAATGCATGTTCATTAAAAGATGTCGATTTGATAAATTTAAGAATTGGTTTTATTTCAGAAGATACCACTAAATAATCGTTATTGTTAAAATAGTATAGAGGCTTAATTCCAAATCTATCGCGAGCTAAGAAACATTTATCTTTTTGAAAATCGTATACCACAAAACTAAACATTCCTTTTAAATCATACAGAGTTTTTTCATTATATTTTTCAAAATAATTAATCAGTATTTCTGTATCTGAAGTGCCTAATAAATTTTTATGATCAATTCTATTTTTCAAAATTTGTGAATTATAAATTTCTCCATTAAAAACAATTATTTTATTTTTTGAAAAACTAAACATTGGTTGTCTACCATGTATTGATAAGTCTCTTATACTTAATCTATAAAAGCTCATTGCTATATCTTTTTTAAAATAAGTTGAAAAATCATCTGGTCCACGATGACTTAATAAGTTAGAAGCTGCTAAAAAATTTTTTTTTTTTTTATTGGTTTTTTCTTTTTTGAATAAACGAAAAAATATCCACACATTATTATAAGTAAATAAAACTTTTACGATTTTTGTTATTCCCTATTTTTTTATCTAAGTAAAATGAGTCAGATTTAACATGCTCTGTGGATAATTCCTCGATTATAGCCCCTTTTTTTGAAAAAAATTCATGTACTTCTTTTTTTCTGATTGTCTTAAGGTCACCAGGTTTAAGAATATGTAATTTTTTATTAAGAATTAAATTTACTGTTCCATATAAAATGAAAAAACTTTCTTCCTTTACTTGATGAAATTGTGCAGGATGTTTTTGACCTGGCAGCATTATAATCAATTTTTTACAATAACTTTTGTTTATTATATTTATCATCGTAATTCCATACTTATAAAATTTTTCTAAACCATAATGATGTGATATCTCTAATCTTGCTCCTCTAGGCAAGGTTACATTGGCTTTATCTATTATTTCTTTTACTTCATCTCTAATTTTTTTTATTGGTGAATAATTATCTAAAATTTTTACTTCTCTAAATTTTAATGACGAGTTTTTGACTAAATTGCTTTTTGCTGAAATTAAATTAGTTCTTAGAAAATCATTAGCCTTCAATTGACCAATCACTGCTGGAAATGCAAAGTAAATATCAGATTTTTTTATTATAGATCCTTTAGAAATATCTTTTTTTAAGTATATTCCTCTTTTAAACTGAGAGAGTTGAGAGTTTTCAACTTTTATATTTTTATTTCTACTATTAATTGACCCCCACATGTCTATAGCATCTGATAAATTAGTTAACCAATGATCTAACTCTTTAGGTGATACAGAATATTTATTTAATTTTATTTTTTTAGTTTCAACACCAACATGTTTTTCAAAAATTCTAGCACCCGCACCATAAGCCACTAAAGGTGAAATTTTAATTTTAGGATCCTCGTGTGTTGAGAAACCCATAATTTTATCGCCATACTTTGCTTTAAGAAGTTGAAAATAAGACAAATTTAAGTCACTAATCGATGAGGGATATTTGGCAACACAATATAAAAAAGAAATATCAACATTTCTATTTTTAAAATAAGAAGTTACTTTTAAAATTTCAATTTCACTTAGCCCACCTAAGCTTGCGATAATTTTTTTTTTTTTCTTTTTATAATTTTCATAAATATGTTCAATTAATGGCCAATCAGTAATTGAACAACTTGCAATTTTTACATAATCAAATTTATCTTCAAAGACTTTGTTAACAGAAGTTTCGTCGAAGGGAGTACACACTAATTTAAAATATTTTTTTGAAAAATTTATTAAATTTTTCCAATCTTTATTGGTCAGAAATGTAGACTTAAATCTTTTTATAACTCTATCGTCTGAATTTACAAAATCTTTATGTATGAAGGTAGCTTTATCTCGATACTGAAATTTAATTGCAAAATTAATTTTTTTAGAAAATTTATTTGTTATTTTTTTAAAATCTTTGACGATTCTTTTTGCGTGCACAAGGCTACCCATGTGATTATTGGCCATTTCAAGAATAACTAAGGTTTTCATAAATTATAATTTTTGATGAACTCCTTTATTGTATATGTTTATTTTAATATTTTTTCTAGTAATTAAATAAGTATCCATAATACTTCTAGAGGAATTCCCATACAATGAAACTATTTTTTTGTTTTGAAAATACATTTGCATTTTTTTTTTTATTTGGTCTCTATATTCAAAAGAAGATAATATAACTACATCGTAATTTTTTTTAAAGTTCTTTATGAAATTCAAGTGTTTAATATTATGTTTAGACCTTAAGAAATCATTATATGGCAATTCAAAATAATCTAATGATTTATTTTTAATTTGACTCTCATGCATTTTGACTAAAGCATGAGTGTGGTCGTTAGTGCCCACAATCAAGACTTTTTTATTTTGATTTATACATTTTATAAAATTTTCACTGGACTTATAAATAGTTTCAAAAATTGCTTTTTTATTTTCTTTTTTACTTTTTTTTAAAAATTCATTTTTATTAAAATTTCTAATAAATTTTTTTATAAGTAATTTTTCTTTATATTTAATGGATTTAGTTCTAAATTTTTCTAATTTTTTTATTATACTAAAGCTTTTTTTTGGTTTAAAAATTAGTTGGTCTTCTAGAATTAAACAATCTATTTTGGTTTTTAAAAAACACAATAATGCATCTAATGGAGACTCAACTAAGGGTTCTCCAGCATCATTAAAAGATGTATTTAGCACGCAGGGTACTTTTGTAATTTTATAAAAAGATTTTATTATATTATAAAATCTTTCATTCTGAGCTTTATTAATAGTCTGAACTCTTGCTGTACCGTCTACATGAATTGCGGAAGGAATTTTTTTTGGTTTTTTTGATTTCGCAACTAAGAGCATATAAGGTGATGGAGTTTTTAATTTAAAGTATTTTTTATTCTCCTCCTCTAAAATACTCGGAGCAAAAGGTCTAAATACTTCCCTGTGTTTAACTTTTTTATTTATATAATCTCTAATTTTTTTGTCTCTAGGATCGGCAAGTATACTTCTATTTCCTAATGCTCGAGGTCCATATTCACTTCTACCTGACAGTCGTGCTAAAATTTTTCCCTTGGAAATAATCTTTGCAATTTCACTATCATTGTATTCTTTAGATATAATATTAAATTTTTTAAGTAATTTTTTAATTTCCAAATTTGAATATTTTTTTCCAGTATACGCGTTATTAAAATTAATTTTAAACTTCCTATTTTTGCAAAACTTGTTTATAGCACCCCATAAAGCAGCTCCGAATGGTATCCCTGAATCTGAGCAGGCAGGAAATACAAATATATTTTTATAATTGCATGTATCAAAAAGTTTTTTATTTGCTACTGAGTTTAATGCTACGCCACCTGCTATACATATATTTTTAGATTTAATTTTTTTTTGAATATCTTTCCCTAAATGCACCATAACCTTTTCAGAAACTTTCTGTATATCGTATGCTACTCCAGAAAAATATGGATCGAGATAATTTTTATTCTTACAAACTTTATGATTAAATTTAAGGGGATTAGGTTTATATTTATCGCTAATTCTATTTAGTATATCTGATAAAGGCTGCCTTTTCATAAAAGAACTAAAATTATTTTCTATACCATTAAGTTTAACTTTTATTTTTATTTTACCTTTATGTTTTTCACCATAAGGTGCTAATCCCATAGTTTTTCCCTCTCCTCCAGTGCCAAAGTTTAATATATGACCAGTTACAGCCATATAAGCTGCACCAATTCCGTGACCTTTATATTTTTCAACTTCTATTAATTTATTATTTATACCTCTATAATAACTTGTTGTTTCTAAATCTGACCCCAGTCCATCAACTATTAAAACTGAGGAGTCTTTAAAGCCGCTGGTATAAAAAACACTTGCAGCATGAGCTAAGTGATGATCAATTTGATAAATCTTTTTTTTATTGAATTTAAATTTTTCTTTTAGATAATCAAACATAGAGTAATTATAAGATGGTCCTGATCTAAGCCATCTTTTTATTTTAATCCAATCTGAAACTATCAAATCAATTTTATTGATATTTTTAATTTTAAAGTACTCCATACAATAGTTGATTGAGTGTATGGGGAAAGTATAAGGGTGTTTTTTTCTGATAAGCCTTTCTTCGGAAATACAAACATAATCTATAGAATTATCTTTTGTATCCAGTCTTACAATTGATGCTCCACTGTCATGGCTTGCATAACTTTGAATGCCTAATATGAATTTTGTAGCCATTAAGTAATACTTACCTTATTATATTCAGCATGCAATTATTTGTTGCAAAACTTTATTATTAGTGGGAAAAGATTTTATTTGTTTTTATAATATTTTAATTTTTATATCTTAAAAATTTTTTTCAGTGCATAAATCAAGCCAATTGAGCTATTAGTAC
>MDSZ01190443.1_pt1 | contig 15296 bp, 10 predicted proteins | sample 811201 | NCBI WGS metagenome assembly MDSZ01 (sample SAMN05326647, study PRJNA326480) | marine metagenome | isolation source: seawater | place: Indian Ocean: North | collected 2010
CAAAAAAATTTATATAACTTTGAACGCATTCTTGAATTTATGTTAACTAAACATTTTGATAGAGACTCGTTAATTGTCGCTTTTGGTGGAGGGGTTATAGGAGACTTAGGGGGATTTGTTGCTTCCTGTTATCAAAGAGGAATTAATGTTATACAAATTCCAACAACATTATTAGCCCAAGTTGATTCATCTGTTGGAGGAAAAACAGCTGTTAACCATGTATTAGGAAAAAACATGATTGGCACCTTCCATCAGCCGTTAAGAGTAATTTGCGACGTTTCTTTTCTAGAAACACTTCCACAGAGGGAATATATATCTGGGATCGCCGAAATAATAAAATATGGCGTAATAGGCGATTTAAAATTTTTTAACTGGTTAGAACAGAATACTAGCAAATTATTAAGACGAGATAGCCAAACTCTCAAATACGCAGTAAAACGCTCATGCGAGAACAAAAAAGATATAGTCAATGAAGATGAAAAAGAAAAAGGGAAACGGGCATTACTTAATTTTGGACATACATTTGGTCATGCGGTGGAAAATCTTACCGGCTATAACACCTGGCTACATGGGGAGGCAGTTTCCATAGGAATGTGCATGGCCGCTAAATTATCAAAAGACCTAGGACTGATAGATCAAGAATCATCTGAGCGGGTTATAAATTTATTAAAAAAATACGGCCTCCCAGTAAAAAGCGATTCATTGTTCGATGTAAAAAAATTTCTTGATGTAATGTCACTTGATAAGAAAAATCACGACGGTAAAATTAACTTAATTCTTTTAAACGACCTAGGGTTTGCGGTAAAAAAGTCGGATATACCAACTAAAATGATAGTAGGGGTAATTAACGGCTGAAATCAAAAAATAGAAAATCATGTTATTTAGCTTCATTTCATAGCAATTAATGACTTTATTAGATAGATTGTTTCGATTTTAGCAAGTTAACATCAATGAAAGATGGCGACACCTGCGTTTAATTAGTATAATGTGTTCTATATTACGTTTTTCTTCGTAATAAGTCTGAATTACTCTGGAGAACACTCTATCGATGAATAACGATAGCAATTACTTAGCGCCAAAAACTGCCAAAACAGGCTCAAATTCTTCGAAGGGACTCTACGATCCGTCTTTTGAGCACGATTCGTGCGGCATTGGTTTTCTCGCAAATTTAGACGGCAAATCTGAACGAAAAATCGTTGAGCACGCTTTAACAATATCCGAAAGATTAGAACACAGGGGCGGCTGTGGATGTGAAGATAACACAGGAGACGGTGCCGGATTGCTTATCCAGATGCCTGATGAATTTTTCCGTACGATTCTTAATGAGCAAGAAATACAACTCCCGAAAGCGGGACAATATGGATCTGGTATGGTTTTTCTTTCGCAAAATTCTGACCAAAGAAAAAAACAAAAAAGCCTTATTGAGTCAATCTGCGAAGATGAAAACCAACAAGTCTTCTTCTGGAGGAACGTACCTATAAATGACGACGAAATCGGACCTACAGCAAAAAACGCTAGGCCGTTTGTCGAACAGATTTTTATAAAATCTTGTTATGATGTATCTAGCCAGCTTGCATTTGAACGAAAGTTGTTCGTAATCAGAAAATTAGTAGAACAGCGAGTATCAAAGGATGCATCACTTGGTCAGTGTTATTTTTCTAGCTTATCCAGTCGCACCTTTTGTTATAAAGGGATGTTACTTGGAAAACAACTCAGAGGTACCTTTCCAGACCTCAATTCCCCCGAATTTAAAAGCGCAATAGCATTGGTACACCAAAGATTTTCGACAAATACATTTCCTTCTTGGGCTTTGGCACAACCCTTTAGATTTGTCGCTCACAACGGGGAAATAAACACCGTTCGGGGAAATCGAAATTGGATGGCCGCTCGAGAAAGTCTTTGCGACTCCAAAGACTTCGGGGAAGATTTAAAGAAGATATTTCCAGTTATATCTCAAGGGAACTCAGACTCAGCATCTTTTGATGAGGTACTTGAATTTTTGTTTTTAACCGGAAGACCCCTCCCACTATCTGTATTAATGATGATTCCGGAAGCGTGGAGTGGCCATGACTCGATGCCCGACGATCTGAAGGCTTTTTATGAATATCATTCCTGTTTAATGGAGCCATGGGATGGACCAGCTTCACTAGTCTTTACTGACGGACAAGTTGTTGGCGCAGTACTTGATAGAAACGGACTCAGACCGTCAAGGTATTACGTAACCAAAGATAATATGGTGGTTTTGGCGTCTGAGGTTGGCGTACTCGATATCCCTCCTGAAAACATAAAGTACAAGGAACGTCTCAGGCCTGGAAGAATTTTTCTCGTTGATACAGTTGAAGGCAGGATAATCGAAGATACTGAACTTAAAAATAAATATGCCGGCCAAAAACCTTACAGACAGTGGTTAAATCAGGGGATTATAAAATTAGATGATTTACCGCTAAACAAACCTACTTCCCCGGAGGTAAACCGAACCACGCTTATCGAAAAACAAATGATTTTTGGATACACGGATGAGGACCTAAAACTCCTTATGCAGCCAATGGCCGAAAACGGAGTTGAGGCGACCGGTTCGATGGGAACCGACAGTGCATTAGCAATTCTTTCAAAACGTTCCCGTTCACTATTTGATTACTTTAAACAACTGTTTGCCCAAGTTACCAACCCACCCATAGATGGAATCAGAGAAGAACTTGTTACACAAACTTGCGACCTAGTAGGACCCAGTCAAAATCTATTGCAGCCCGATAAAAATAGCTGCAAAAAAATCTACTTGGATTCTCTAGTGATCAAGAATGAAGAATTTGCAAAATTAGAAAATCTCAACAGCGGAGGCTTAAGTTCCGTACAGATTCCGATTACCTATGAAATCGAAAAAGGAACGAAGGGTCTTGAAGATGCCATCTCTAAGATTTGCCAAAAAGCTAACGAAGAGGCGAACAAAAAGAATTCTTTCATAATTTTAACCGATAAAAATGCTAGTCAAGACTTAGCGCCTATTCCTAGCGCCCTTGTGGTTTCAGCTGTACACCACCACTTGATTGAAAAAGGCAATAGGATGAAAACAGCCATTTTAATTCAATCAGGTGAACCACGAGAAGTTCATCATTTTGCGGTGTTGATAGGATACGGGGCTGACGCAGTTAACCCATATCTTGCCTTTGATTCGCTTGAGGCGATGTTAATAAATGATAGTGAATTTTCAAAAAAAATCCGCGCTCAAAAAAATAACTTCAAGTTAGTTGCCCCAGATAACTATGTAAAAGCAGTGAATAAAGGACTGGTCAAAGTAATGTCCAAAATGGGCATATCAAGTGTTCAATCATACAGAGGAGCTCAAATTTTTGAAGCGATAGGACTCAACTCTGAGCTCGTAAACAAATACTTCAAGGGCACACCAAGCCGAATAGAAGGGATAGATCTCGAGACAGTACATCAAGAAATTTGTATGAAATATTTAAAAGCATTTCCTAAGAGGGGTTCGACCAAACCCCGACTTGACTCCGGTGGGGAATACCAATGGCGTCGAGACGGTGAATATCATCTGTTTAATCCGGAAACTGTATTCAAATTACAACATGCCACCCAGCAAGGAAGATATGACATATTTAAAGAATATTCTGAACTCGTAGATGAGCAGTCAAAAAATCGCTCAACCTTAAGAGGCTTGTTTAAATTTAAACCAACCAGTCCAATACCTATAGAGGAAGTAGAATCCGCTCACCACATAATGAAGCGATTCCATACTGGGGCAATGTCATATGGTTCCATCAGCGGAGAGGCCCATGAGACTCTAGCTGTAGCTCTTAATCGAGTTGGCGGTAAATCAAACACCGGAGAGGGTGGAGAAGACCCAGCGAGATTTAAACCAGACAAGAATGGAGATTTAAAACGAAGCGCGATAAAACAAGTAGCTTCAGGAAGGTTCGGGGTAACAAGTGAATATTTAGTAAATTCTGATGACATCCAAATAAAAATGGCTCAAGGAGCTAAACCTGGAGAAGGCGGGCAACTTCCAGGACATAAAGTATATCCTTGGGTAGCAAAGGTAAGGGGTTCTACTCCAGGAGTAGGCTTAATCTCTCCACCACCTCACCATGATATTTATTCAATTGAGGACTTAGCCCAACTTATACATGATTTAAAAAATTCAAATCCTGAAGCCAGAGTCCATGTTAAACTAGTTTCTGAAGTAGGGGTCGGTACAGTCGCTGCAGGTGTCGCTAAAGCACATTCTGACGTCGTACTAATTTCAGGTTACGACGGAGGCACTGGCGCTTCGCCCGTTACATCTTTGAAACATGCGGGCGTTCCTTGGGAGCTAGGGTTAGCGGAAACGCAACAAGTATTGATCGAAAATAATTTAAGAGACCGAATAACAGTTCAAGTCGATGGACAAATGAAAACTGCAAGAGACTGCATCATAGGAGCAATGCTCGGCGCGGAGGAATTCGGTTTTTCCACAGCACCATTGGTTGTAATGGGCTGTATAATGATGAGAGTCTGCCATCTCAACACTTGTCCTGTTGGTGTTGCAACACAAGATCCTGAACTCAGAAAAAAATTCGCTGGGAAACCTGAATTCGTGGAAAACTTTTTTCAATTCATCGCGGAAGAAATGAGAGAGATCATGGCATCATTAGGAGTTAGAAGTATAGATAAGCTCATAGGCCAAGTAGAATATTTAGATTATGAACCGGCACTCGATCACTGGAAAGCAAAAGGGCTGAATTTAAGTTCCATTCTTAAGGCGCCGCCCTCAGATTACAAAGGGGCGCGTTACAGAACAAAACATCAAAATCATAAACTTGAAAAATCTCTGGATGCAACCAAAATTCTTGATATTTGTAAGGATGCAATCGAAAAGAAGAAACCCGTGCAGGCAGAATTAGAGATAAAAAGCACTAATCGCACTGTTGGCACAATACTTGGATACGAAATAACCAAAAAATATGGCGGGGAAGGACTCCCTCGAGATACTATTAGGTTAAAGTTTCATGGTTCCGCTGGTCAAAGTTTCGGCGCATTCGTTCCAAATGGTGTAACAATGTATGTTGAGGGCGACGCAAACGATTACGTCGGCAAAGGACTTTCAGGAGGTAAAATCGTAATATATCCTCCAAAGTCTTCAACGTTTGTTGCTGAACACAATATACTTATCGGAAATGTCGTTTTATATGGCGCAACCTCAGGAGAAGCTTATTTCAGAGGGGTCGCAGGCGAGAGATTTGCTGTTAGGAATAGTGGCGCAAGTGCTGTCGTTGAAGGTGTCGGAGATCATGGTTGCGAATACATGACCGGCGGTGAAGTGGTAATTCTTGGACCCACAGGAAGAAACTTTGCAGCAGGAATGTCGGGAGGCTTAGCATTTGTTTACGATCCCGCAGAACAGTTATCAAATCTGTGTAATCACCAAATGGTTGATGTTGAGGCTGTTCCCGATGAAAAAACAGAAAATTTGAAAAATAAAATCGAATCCCATGTCCGCTATACCAACAGCCATATAGGAAAAAAAATTCTAGACCACTGGGAAGAAAGCCGTAATTTTTTCAAACTCGTTATTCCAAAAGATTATAAGCGGGTTTTACAAGCAATTGAAAAAGCAGAATTAGAAGGAACGCCAAAAGACGAAGCAATAATGGAGGCTGCACATGGCTGATCCGTCAGGATTCATGAAATACAGAAGAGTCAAACATCCCTATAGACCTGTACACGAAAGAAAAGCAGATTGGAACCAGGTATTGGCAAGATTTGATTCCACCACAATAAAAGAACAAGCTTCTCGTTGTATGGATTGCGGGATTCCATTCTGCCATAACAGCTGTCCGCTAGGAAACTTAATTCCTGAATGGAACGATCTAGCCCGAAAAAACCAATGGGAAGAAGCACTCGTAAAACTGCATGCCACCAATAATTTCCCCGAGTTTACTGGTACACTTTGCCCAGCACCGTGCGAAGGTTCTTGTGTTCTTGGCATAAATGATCAGCCTGTATCTATCAAATCTATTGAATTAGAAATAATTGATCGCGGCTTTGATATGAATCTCATAAAACCTTTGCCCCCTAAGAAAGAAACAAATAAAGCAGTTGCAATTATAGGCTCAGGACCAGCAGGACTCGCCGCAGCCCAACAGTTGAGAAGAGTAGGACATGAAGTAATCGTTTTTGAAAAAGATGACCGAGCTGGAGGCCTTCTTAGATATGGCATACCGGAATTTAAGATGGAAAAAAATGTGCTAGATCGTCGGTTAGACCAAATGAAAGCGGAAGGAGTAAAATTCTCAACTAATATGTATATAGGCAAAGATCTACTAATAAATGATTTAAAAAAAGATTATGATGCGGTATTAATTGCTGGCGGCGCTAGCATATCAAGAGATATAAACTTACCTGGAAGGGATTTACAAGGAATACACTTTGCAATGGATTTCTTGAGTCAACAAAATCGAATTTGTGAAGGAGATAGCGTAACTGAAAATCATATTACCGCTAAGGGTAAAAATGTAGTAATAATAGGTGGAGGAGACACTGGCGCAGACTGCCTAGGTACTTCTCATAGGCAAGGAGCAAAGTCTGTGGTAAGTCTTGAGATCATGCCCAAACCACCATCAATCAGGGGAAGTAAAAACCCTTGGCCTGAATGGCCTCGCGTTTACAGAGTAGCATCAGCTCATGAGGAAGGTGGAGAGAGAAAATATGCAATTTCAACGACTAAATTCATTGGCGATGATAATCGTCGGCTCAAAGCAATTGAAGTAGTTACAGTTGATCAAAATGAGAGGGCAAACGGGTCCTCAGAATTCATTGAAGTAAAAGGAACAAAGCGTGAAATTCCATGTGAATTGGTTTTACTAGCAATGGGATTCACAGGGCCGTATTTGTGGGACAACATTAAAGAGAGTGGTATTAAATTTGACAACCGGCAAAATATTCAGGTTAATTCGAATTGGATGACATCGCTAGAAGGAGTGTTTTCTGCAGGTGACGCAAAGCGTGGACAATCCTTGATTGTCTGGGCAATAGCTGAGGGTCGTTCCGCAGCTAAGGCAATCGATGAATATCTAATGGGTACAAGTAATTTAGTCGCTCCCGTTTAGTGGTATGGGAATTAAAAATGATTGCTTAATCAGAGTTTTGCAAGGAAAATCTACCGCAAGAAAACCTATTTGGATTATGCGTCAAGCTGGTAGATATCTTCCTGAATACAGAAAACTGAGAAAGAAGACGGGTGACTTTCTTAACCTGTGTAAAACACCAGAGCTAGCTTGTCAAACAACACTAATGCCAGTCACAAGGTATGATTTAGATGCTGCTATTATTTTTTCTGATATCCTTATTGTGCCAGAAGCCATGGGTATGCCCCTAAAATTCGAAGAAAAAAAAGGTCCTGTTTTTCAAAATCAAATCAAAAACGAAACTGATCTGGCAGGTTTAAGGATACCGTCAATTGAGACCGACTTGCAATTCACCCTAAAAGCCATAGAAATTACAAAAAAAGAATTAAATAGCAGGATTCCTTTAATCGGATTCGTAGGTTCTCCCTGGACTTTAGCCTGTTATATGATTGACGGTGGTGCCTCTAAAACATTCGAGAACACTTTTAAAATGATGTACGATCGCCCAGTCCTGTTATTAGAACTACTAGAGAAGTTATCAATCATACTTACAGAATATTTAAAATTGCAGGTAAAATACGGTGCTGATGCTTTAATGATTTTCGATACGTGGGGCGGAATTCTTCCATATTCAAAGTATGAAGAATTTTCTCTCAATTTTAATAAGAACATAATAGCATCTTTAAATAATGCAAAAATCCCGAATATATTTTTTTCAAAAGGAGCTTTTAACCATATAGAAAAAATCCTAAATATTGAGCCATCTTGTGTGGGGCTAGATTGGACGACCAGTCTGAAAGAAGCGCAAAAAACAATCAAAGGAAGAGTCGCTATTCAAGGTAATCTGGATCCTTCGATTCTACTTTCTAGTGAAAAAGTCGTACAACAGGAAACCAATAAAATGCTGAATGAGATTGACAGCCAAACCAGACACATTGTCAATTTAGGGCACGGGATAACGCCCGGTGCAAATCCTAATAATATTGAAATTCTTATTGATACAGTTCGCAAATACAAATAAGAACGATGTCTCCCGCAAAAAAATATTCTGAAATTTTCATCAAGGGTTTTTTAATCGGATTCACTGATATCATCCCTGGAATCTCGGGAGGTACAATGGCCCTTATACTTGGGATTTATGATAGAATAATCAAAACTATCGCCTCCTTAAATACCAAATGGCTGATTTATGTACTTACACTGAGATTAAAAAAATCTGCCGAAGTCCTAGATTACAGCCTACTGATACCGTTGGTTGCTGGAATTCTTTCCGGGGTCCTATTCTTCACAAATGTCGTGCCACTACCATTGTTTATTAAAGAATTCACTCTGGAAGTATTTAGTTTTTTCTTCGGACTGATATTACATACAATTTATTCAATTTCAAAAGATAATTTCCGTTGCTCAATAATAAGCTTTATTTTTATCGCTGGCGGTTTCAGTCTTGGGTTTAGTCTTCTTCTTTTTGGCCAAGTAACGTTGCCTGACAGTTTTATAATCATTTTTGTGACCGGAGTTCTATCTGCAACCGCAATGATCCTCCCAGGTATATCCGGAGCTTTAATTCTTATTTTGCTAGGGAAATATTCGACTATCTTTACAGCAATTGGAAATCTAGATTTTACTATTTTATTACCATTTATATGTGGCTTGATCACCGCGGTACTAGTTACCACCAAGATAATTGCGATAATATTAAAAGACTATAGCATACATTGTTTTAACTTCATCAATGGTATTTTGATTTCTTCTTTAATTGTTCTTTGGCCGTTCCAAAACCGTCAGACAGATAAAGATTCACAGATTAACCTTGAATCCTTTCATACGCCTCCTGATAGTATTGATACGTTGATAGCAGTAAGCCTAGTGACAACCGGATTTCTATTGATTTCCTGTCTTAAAAGATTGGCGTCCGAGAAACTGCAAAACGGAAACCAAAATTATTAGGATCAATAGGCCAGAAACAATTCCTTTTTCGCCGATCTTACCGTAAAAGGTCTCACCTTCTTGCCCCACAATTTGATTTGTGATTATTTGGGAAGTGAATTTATCGGTTACTTTTAAAAGTTTTCCTCGATGGTCAATAAAGGCACTGATTCCGGTATTAGTTGCTCTTATAATTGGCCTTCCTAACTCTGCGGCTCTTACCCGAACAATTTGTAAATGTTGGAATGCAGCCACTGTATTGCCAAACCAAGAGTCGTTACTTACATTGATTATTAACTCAGCTTTGGGAAGTGATGAACGAGCTATGGAAGCAAAAGCAATCTCGTAGCAAATCAAAAGACCAACTGACCTTCCCTTTACAAAAACACTATTCTTTTCAGTTGGACCCGGGTCAAAATCAGAAAGGGGTATATCAATTTTAGAATATAAGTCAGCTAAAACCCGTCTGAAGGGAAAATACTCTCCAAAGGGCACAAGCTTTCTTTTTTTATACAAATCGTTCGAACTTCCTAACACCAAAATACTATTAAATATTTTATTATCTATTTTTTGGTGAAACGGGATACCAATAATTAGAGCTGTCTCCGTCTTGTTGCTTTTGTTTAAAAGCATCTGAATAAAGGTCTCTTCTAAATTAATCAATTCGGTGAAGACTGTCTCAGGCCAGACTACTACGTCGGCCTTCCATTCATCTTGCGATAATTCCATATAACGTTCTAAAATCAACTCAGTTGACTGGTCTGACCATCTTTTGTCTTGGGTTACTGAACCTTGAATAATTGATATTTTTAAGGGTGCACTTGTATCGGAAGTATATTGGACATCATTTAACGCATAAATCATTAGCGAAAAAAGACCAAACAAACAGAGAAATTTTATTTTTTTAAGCCAACAAGAAGAAGATAAAATCGAAAAGGCACAAAAAGAAATAGCTACAACAACAAATGAAATTCCATAAGCCCCAATCAAGGGAAAGAGGTTTGAAAAAGGGCTATCAATCTGACTATAACCCAAAATTAACCAAGGGAATCCGGTAAAAAAATAACTTCGTGCTATCTCCATGAGCAACCAAAAAAAAGGAATCATAAGTGCACCAATGATAGACAATTTAAAAACCAGATTTGTAAGTAAACCAAATATAGAAAAATATAATGAAAGTAAAGATATAAAAAGGGCATTCAATGTGACTGCTAAAAAACTATTGGGGAAACCAAAATTTTCAATGCTTATATGAATCCACCATATATTTGAACCAAAATACCCGATACCAAAGAACCAACCAACCCAAAAGGATTCAATTTTTCCAATATTTTTCAAAAGGAAGAGAAACCAAATTATTGAAAAAAAAACAATTGGCCATAATGCTATTTCTGAAAAAGAAAAAAATGAAATAGAACCAGACAATGTCGCTTGAACCAAATTCGGCGTTGTTATTTGAGACTTAACTGTCCTCTTTGCCATTTGTTTTCTGTTGATTTTGTTCTCTTATTATTCTTAACAAATGAGATCTACGCTGGTCTGCCCTCAAAACCTTAAAAGTTAAACCTTCATATTTTACCTCTTCACCCTTTGCTGGAACGTGGCCAAGTAACTTAGTGACGAGCCCACCCACTGTCTCATAATCATCCTGTAAAATCTCCATATTAAAGTAATCTGCAAACTCATCTATTGAAGTGCGAGATTTAACTGTAAACCTCTCTTTTCCGTGTTGCCTAATATTTTCTTCATCCTCATAATCGTGCTCATCATCTATGTTTCCAACGATTTGTTCAAGCACATCTTCTATCGAGACGAGACCGGAAACTTTCCCATACTCATCGACCACTACAGCTAAATGATTTCGATTCGCCTTGAATTCTCTTAACAGGATATTGAGTTTTTTGCTTTCTGGCACAAAAACTGGTGAACGAAGCATGCTTTTTATTTTATTTTCACTCTCAGTAAGTTCGCTTGCCAAGAGATCTTTTGCTAACAATATACCTAAAACATTTTCACCTGTCTCATCAAAAACTGGAAATCGAGAATGACCAGAACTTGCCATTTTTTTCTGAATATCTTTTATCTCATCAGTTATTGTTATAGATGTAATTTCCGAAGACGGTAACATTATGTCTCGCACTTGCATCTCGGAAACCATCAGAGCCCCTTCCATCATTGCCTGAGTATCTATATCAACCATATTATTGCTTTCGGCTAACTGTAATATTTCAATTAAAATACTATTTTCTTTGGGCGCACTTAGAATCATTCTCAATATCACTTTCCTAATACTTGGCGCAATTTTTATTTGAAAAAAATTAAACATTTGAAATTATTACCTTAAAATTTTTCTCGGCTCTTTTTAAACAAGTTAAACATAGGGATTAGAATAACCTAATTTGACCATTATTTTAGATTCAAGTTTTTCCATTATATCTGCTGAACTTTTGTTATCATGCAAGTAACCCTTAAGATGTAATATGCCATGGATCAGCATATGACTAAATCGCTCTTCAAAATCGATACCCAGAAATTTTGCCTCAGAAAGTACCACCTCATCACATATAAGAATATCGCCTAAATGATTCGGTAAAGAAAATATATCATTCCCACATGGAAAAGCTAAAACATTAGTTGATTTATTTTTCGAACGAAATTTTTTGTTTATCTTTTTTGACTCCGCAGAGTTACATATTTTGATAGAAATTTTCTGATTCTCTATAGGAATCTCTAATCTAATGGAGGCAAGTACTTTTACCACTAAATCAGTGTAATCCCACAATTGCAAAGAGTCTTCAACATCAAGAGTAAAAGTTGATAGAATATCTGGTGAATCAACCAATAGTGTTTTTTGAACTGGTTCCACTTGATTTCTTTTCATGTCTGCCGTAGGCCTTAAGAATTTCTGCTACTAATCTATGTCGCACAACATCTTTTGTTGAAAAAAAGTTAAAACTTACCTCCGGTAAATCATCTAGGATCCTCGAGACATGTTTTAACCCGGACTCGGTTCCTCTTGGTAAATCAATCTGAGTTATGTCTCCCGTAATCACGGCTCTTGAACCAAAACCAATTCTGGTTAGAAACATTTTCATTTGCTCTGGCGTAGTGTTCTGAGCCTCATCTAGAATAATAAAAGACTCATTCAAGGAACGACCTCTCATAAAGGCTAACGGCGCAACCTCGATAATATTTCTTTCTATCAGCTTAGACACTTTTTCAAAGCCCATGATCTCATGCAATGCATCATAAAGTGGTCGCAAATAGGGGTCTATTTTTTGAGACATATCTCCCGGTAAGAAGCCAAGTCTTTCTCCAGCCTCTACTGCAGGGCGGACAAGACAAACCCGACGAACACTATTAGATTCCAAAGCATTTACTGCACTCGCTACTGCTAAATAAGTTTTGCCTGTGCCTGCAGGTCCGATCCCAAAACATATTTCCCGATTAGCCATAGCATCAATATATTCTGCTTGCACTAAACTTCTCGCGGAAATATTTTTTTTTCTAGTTGAAATTGTTCCTAAAATCTCATTTCGGCATTTTAAATTATTAGATTTACTTTGTTGAATTTGCAAATGTATTTCTCTTTTTGTAATGTTATTAGATTGGGTGATTTCGTAAAGTTGTTTTAAAATTGTGCAAGTCGCCTCGACATTCTCCGGTGAACCAGACAAATGAAAATTATTTCCTCGATTGGAAATATTTACACTTATATTTGTTTCGATGAATCGTAGATTTTCGTCGAATTGACCACATAAATTAGCCAAACGTCGATTATCATCCGGTTCTAAAGCGATTAATGATTCTATCTCTTTCAAAAGTTTAACCCAAATTTAAATTAACTCGCCTCTTAGTGAATTGGGGAGTACTTCTGTAATTTTGACGCTTACCATATTTCCTATCATTGCCTTTTTGCCAGAAAAATTAACAACCCGATTATTAGATGTTCTACCAGCAAGAAGACCATCGGCTTTTTTTGAGAGACCACTCACTAAGATCTCTTGCTCTGTACCTAACATTTGCTCTGAAAAAATATTTGAGTAACTGCTAAGCATATTCTGAAGCCTAGATAATCTGTTTTTCTTTTCCCCTATACTGATATCATCTTTAAGATAAGAGGCCGGCGTCCCTGGACGATTACTATAAATAAAACTATAGGATTGATCGAATTCTACTTGTTTTACAAGATCTAGTGTTCTCTGAAAATCTTCTTCAGTTTCCCCTGGAAAACCAACAATAAAATCACTAGTTACGCTAATAGAGGGGCATCTTTTTTTTAACTTGGCAATTATTGCTTTGTACTCAATTGACGTATAGCCACGTTTCATCTTACTTAAAATCCTATCTGATCCACTTTGAACTGGCAAGTGAACCTGATTAACCAAAGATGGAATCTCCCCATATACATTAATTAATCTGTCAGAAAATTCTAAGGGGTGGGATGTTGTATAGCGGATTCGTTGAATTCCCTCTAAACGAGAAATTAAAAAGAGTAAAGCTGCTAGGTCTATTATTCTTCCTTTATCGTCCTCTGATTTATAAGCATTAACATTTTGACCTAATAAGATAATCTCCTTTGAGCCTCTTGAGGCCAAATTATAAATCTCTCTCACCACATCTTTCAGTGGTCTACTGAACTCTTCTCCCCGTGTGTAAGGAACTACACAAAAGGAACAATATTTACTACAACCCTCCATAATTGACACATAAGAGGAAGCTGCGACATTTCTACTCACAGGCAGATTGTCGAATTTCTCGAGCTCAGGAAAATTAATATCAATCGCCGGCGCTTTTTTGACCCTCGCCTTTTCTACAAGCTCCGGAAGCTTATGAATTGTCTGAGGACCAAATACAAGATCGACAAACGGAGCTCTTTTTAGTATGTCCTCGCCTTCTTGAGTCGCTACACACCCTCCGACTCCAATTAATAAATTTAAATTTTTTTCCTTTAGAGTTTTCCAACGACCTAATTCTGAAAAAAGCTTATGTTGCGCTTTATCTCTAACAGAGCAAGTATTCACGAGTATTAAGTCAGCTTCTTTTGGATCCTCAACACTTTTAAATTTCATTTTAGCCTCTAGTAGGTCATGCATCTTCCCTGAATCATAGTCATTCATCTGACAACCAAAAGTCTTTATGTAAAAACGCTTTTTCATACTCATTCTTTATAGTAAATTTTACTCTAAACTACAGTTCAACGCCTATGTTATCAATTAAACGCGCTTTTCCCAACCACACAGCTATTAGAATGACGAGACCTTTGTCATTTTTTTCGGGCACGGATAAATCTTGGGCTTTGCGCATTTCAAAATATTCTACTTTCATTTCTTTAGATTCTAATTCGGCAATTATTTCTTTTTTTACTTTGTAAAAATATTGAGGTCCTTTTTTTTTTAAAACATCTGACGCCCTCAAAAGAGAAGAATAGATTTTGGGAGCAAATGTTCTTTCTCTTTCAGAAAGGTATCTGTTACGAGAACTAAGCGCTAATCCGTCGGTATCCCTTTGAGTTGGCATCCCCAATATCGTCGTCGGGATTAATAAATCTGAAACCATCCTCTTTATGACAAGTAGTTGCTGGTAATCTTTTTTACCAAATAATGCAAAATTGGGGCTGCAAGATACTAATAGTTTTGTAACTACAGTCGCAACGCCCGAAAAATGGCCTGGCCTGTGCTTACCACATAGAATTTCTGAAATCTGGGGTACAGTAACCCTGGTGTCAACATCCGTTCCTAAGGGATAAAGCTCACTTAAATTAGGTATAAAAATTAAGTCTACCCCTTCTGTTTCCAATATTTTTTTATCTGCATCGATGCTACTTGGATAAGATTCGTAATCCTCACCACGTCCAAACTGAATTGGGTTTACAAATATTGAAACAACAGTCTTGGAGGCTAGCTTTTTTGCTTCTTTAATTAAATAAATATGACCTGCATGTAAGCTTCCCATTGTCGGGACTAGGGCAATCGTTTCGTTATTTTTTTTCCAATCCTCGGTGGCATAAATTAACTTATTTACTTCATATATTGAATTCATAAGAGTCACCTTTGAGCATCATTTATTCTTTTACAATTGTTTAAGGCTATTTTATCCATGAGTTCGGATACTTTCCCTTGGCCAGGTATTACAATGTCACTTTTTAATTCCGATAATGGAAGCAAAACAAATGACCTATTTTTTATCTCAGGATGAGGAATGGTCAGATATTCATAATTAATTGTAATCCTATCGTAAATCAATATGTCA
>MDSZ01209808.1_pt1 | contig 15296 bp, 13 predicted proteins | sample 811201 | NCBI WGS metagenome assembly MDSZ01 (sample SAMN05326647, study PRJNA326480) | marine metagenome | isolation source: seawater | place: Indian Ocean: North | collected 2010
CCTGAATAATCTTCAAATATAAAATATTTACATTTATTTCTAACATTCCAAAATTTTAAATTATAAAATATTATTCCCTCTTTTGTAAGTTCATTTTCTTTAAATTTACCATAAACAGAAACTGTAAATCCTTTTTTAATCAACTCTCTACCAATATCTAAGCATCTTCTTCTTACAACATTAAGATCATTATCATTTGGATTCCAATAATCTTCTAAATTTCCATAATAAAAAATTACGTCTGTTTCTTTCTGTGAGTTTATACTCTTAAAAGTTTCCATGTAGCAATCGTATATTTTATCATCTTTTATTATAGACTTTAAACTAGAACTCATTGGACTGTAAATTAATGGAGTTCTATCTGGAGCTCTAACATAATTTGACATTGCATTCAATTGATTTAATCTTTTTTCTGAAAAGGTATTATCTGCATAACTCATGTGAATTAAAGCAGATGTTGGTGGCAACTGAAACATTTTGCTTTTATAATCATTTAAAAAACTCATTTCTTCTCCTGTTTTTCTAGTTTCATCATATTTATGGTTTAGATGATATTCTCTCCTATAAGCCATACAGCAATTTACTGTATGATTTGCACCAAAGGATGCTAATCTAAAAACAGTATCAAAACCATAATCATACATAAACATTCCACTACAACCAACTAATTCAAAATTTTTCTTTTTACTTAACACGTCAACACAAGATTTGACATAATCTTTAAAATAATAATCATCATCGTCCATACAAACAACAATATCACCTGAACTATTTTTATTTGCTAAATTTCTAAAAGCACCTATATTTCTATAAGCTAAGTCTTTAGAAGCAACAAGCTTAATTGGTATTTTACAGGATACTTTCTTTATTTCTTCATTAAATTTATCATGATCCTCGTCCGTGACACAACCATTAGTGATAACCCACTCGTATATTTCTACATTTTTTTGGTGTTCTATCATTCTTGACAAATTATGAATAAAAGGAATTCTTTTTAGTTGTGAAACAGTTAAAACTGAAATTTTAAGTTTACCATCAGATGATGAGGCAGAATTAGATTTTTTATTTTTACTAGACTTTTTATTGGATCTTCTTTTTTTACCCATTATATTAACATATATTTTAAGTTTTTATATCAAAATAATATCGGTAAATAACTATTTGAAATTTTATAATTTTTTTTATTGTTTATAACATATAATATCATTAAGTAAGCACTAAAACTAACAACTATATGCCAATACATATGGGTGTTTATATAACAAATAAAATCAATACCCCATAATAAAACAGAAAACAAGCCAGTATTAATACAATAATTCCACAATTTTCTAGCCTCATTATTTTTAATACTAACATAAGTTGATAATGCTAAACATGTTCCTGAAGTAATAAATATAAAAGGACTTGCAAACGGAAAAAACCAGCTTACTAAACTTAAAATTGTTAGAATAAAATAATAAATTAGATCATTTAGGTCATAAAGTTCTTTCAAACAATAGCTTACTAGTAATATTATACTTAGCTCATCTAAAAATTGACCTACAAAAGATAATGTTAAATGGAATAAAAAAGAAGTCATTCCAATTAAAGCTAGTAAATACCACGGTGTGTTACTAATACCTAAATTTCTATGATTATAGTATCCATACGCTCCAATTAAACAGAATATTAATGAAGTAATTGAGTTCCAAAATTCTGCAATATAAATTGAATATAAAAATTTTGGCTCACACCATCTCATTGGACTGGATAAATATTCAAACATAATATAATATACTTACACAATAAAAATTTTAAGTATATTTTATTAAAAACGTTCGTTAAGAACTATTTAATTTATATTCTCCAACTTGAACAATATCATCAACTAATTCATCAGTTGGATTTAGATTACAATTTTTAATATTATCTAATATTGTATTTTTTTCAACTACAATTTGATCTTCAATATATTTATTTAACTTTTTGTCAGACCATGATGCTAGAGCTAATTTTTCAATTTCACTTGATGTAATATTAATACGATTAGTATTTATATGTCCAAGTAATAAAAATCTTAAATGAACAGGTAAATTATCTTTTACTATTTCAATTGAATTTAAAGTTTCATTATTTAAAATTTTTAAACATATATCTTTTAATTCAGGATCTAAATTATTTATTTCAAAGTTGTAATTTAAAGCATATCCTAAATATAAATTTGAAAAAATATCAGCCATATGTCCAGAAATAATTTGTTCCTTTTTTAATTGACCACCCATCAATGAAACAACATTAACCATGTTTGTAAAACTGTTATTTAGCTTAGAAAGTAGTTTATCTTGGTTACTTTTACTTGAAGTTATAGTAAATAAAGATCTAAAATAAGACCCTAATGTATGTTTAATCATATTATTCATATTTTTGGAAAATCCAGTTTTATTATCCTCTTGAATATTGGTAACAATATCACCAATATAAGGATGTGATTTATTTAATCCTTGACCAAATATAATTAACGATCTGGTTAATGTATTAGATCCTTCTACAGTAATACCTATAGGAGCAGATTTATAAAACTTGGAAATAAAATTGTTTTTACCGTCACAAATTCCACTACCGGCATAAACATCCATTCCTCCATCCAAAACTTTTCTTGCTCTTTCTGTGCATTGTTGTTTCATAATTGCACTCAATACAGATGGCTTTTCACCTGAATCTAAGATAGCATTAGATAATCTTAAAGCAGAATCTATTAAAAGAGAATTATAAGTCATATTTGCTAATTTTTCTTGAACGCCTTGCATCTTTGATAGAGGAATATTAAATTGCTTTCTAACATTTGCATACCCTACAACACCATATGTCGATACCCATGAACTTGCTAATGCAGAAGAAGGCAATGAAATTGCTCTCCCAGCAGCTAAACATTCCATTAACATTTTCCAACCATGACCACATTTTTCCTCTCCACCAATTATTCTATCTAATTCTATTAAAAGATCACCTTTTACTGTTCCGTTTGGAAATCCAGCATCTAAAGGATTATGATATGTTTCTAATCTTAATCCAGGATGATCTCCTTCTAAAAGAGCAACTGTAATTCCAGTTTTACCTTTTTCTAAAAGATTATCTGGGTCTTCTAAATTAAAAGCTAAACCTACTAAATTTGCAATTGGAGCTAATGTAATATATCTCTTATTAACTGATACTTTAATGTATCTTTTACCATCTTTCATAATTACTTTACCAGTATCAATTTTACCTGCTGCATCTGATCCATTGTGAGGCCCTGTTAAACCAAAACATGGTATATAATCAGAAGTTACTAATTTTGGAAGATATTTATTTTTTTGTTCTTCTGTTCCGTAGTGTTGTAATAATTCACCGGGACCAAGAGAGTTAGGAACCATAACTGTAACTCCTAATGAAGGACTTTTACTTGCAATTTTAACTAAAATTCTTGATTGTGTTTCAACAGAATGTTTTATACCTCCATATTTTTCATCAATAATATATGAGAATGCCTTAACATTTTTTAGTTCTTTTCTAAGTTTTTCATTAAATTTCCCATTTTTAAAAACAGGATCAGAATCAACTGCTTGATATAATTTTGGAACTTGATTGTTCAAATAATCATGGTTTATTTCATTATTGAGTGATTTAAAATTAAACTTGTTTACAGTATTTGCCATGATATTTCTATCCAGAGATACTGTACCAGAACGAAGAGCAATCATTTCTGTTTCGGATATTTTTGGTAATAACTTTTTTGAAAGATTAAAAAGTCTATTCATATTTATACAAGATATTTTATTTCTTTATAACAATTCTAAAATAAAATTTTTATTTGATATAAAAGGGTTAAAAGTTTAATATTTTAATATATTAGTATGAATAAGATATCACCAGATAATGAGTTAAATATTGGTAAAAAGAAAGAAAGTACAAGACCGTATGTTATAAAAATACCACCGGTCAATAATATTCAAGTAAATAAAAGTTCAAACAAAATTACAGAATCGCAATCTTGCTGTTCTCATTTATGCAGTAGTTTACCTTTAATATGTAAAAATTTAAAATTAAAACTACAAGATGATCTACTTCTAGGTGAAGAACATACCAAAAAAATATCAAAAGGATTTGTTACACCCGAAAATAAAAAAATTTTTAAATTAACATCTGATGAAAAAACAGAAATTGTTTTAGATGACCCAAAATTTGGAATGTTTAGTTTATTTAAATATCATTTAAGGCGAGGATATTTAAATAATGAGCTAAAAAAAACAAATAAGATTTATTGTTCACATATTTTTTCTTTATTATTTGCTCTACCAATAATAGTATTTATTAGTCAGTGGATATTATATATTTCTTTATTACAACATGAAACTAAAAAATTTGATGGTAATTTTTGTCCAAATAATAGTTCTTTAGAAAAAAAATTAATGATGTTCGGAATAGGCTTGATCTATTTTATAAAAAGTTTTTTCATATGGGATAATTTAACTAATAGAATAGGATTAAAAAAAATGCATCGAATAGATAGTATAACAGTTATTTTAGATACATTTCAAGAATTTCTATTTAATATATTAGTTTTTGGAGCTAATTTATGGATCATTTTTGTAGAATCTGATATTCAAAATATGATACTTAATTCGCTTGCTATGGAATTTCTTATGAAATTAGACAATGAATTTGAAGAGTTATATTTTAAAAATTTACCTGGTGCAGCTGAAGATATATTTGATAAGATGTATGTATCCTATGAATTTAACAGAAAACTAGTCAAAAAAAAATACAAAACAAATATTTGTTTTAGAACTGTATCATGTTTGTTATATTTACCATATAAATTATTATTAATAACAATATTTTGTTTTCCAATAATATGCATTTTTATGACAATTGCTGGATTTTTATGCAAGTAAAAATAATATAATATAAATTTTCCTCTTGGGAACTTTTATGAAATATTAGTAACATTCAATATTAAACAATAAATTGCATAAATTAAATCGCATCCCTAAACAGACCAACTTTTTCGAGTTGTAAAACAGTCGCAACTAAATCACTTTAGTTTTCTATGTAAAAAATACAAAACCCCTGTTTTTCCAGGTTAGTAATAGTTTTATATGACTAGCATAAAGGAACTATTAAATCCTTCTATTTGGATATATAATTTAATCTTTTAAGTTGATTTTTATTATCTATTTTAGAAATCTATTTAGTTCTTCTGAAAAAGAATCATTTTTTTCATATTTTATCAATAAATTCTTAAATTTATTAATTAAATCAGTTTCGTGAAGTTTACTATTAAATCTACAAAGATCACTTAGATAAACTTTTTTATATAAAGTTCTTATTGTAAAGCCGGATTTATAAAATGGTAGTAATAAATCTTCTGTATCATCTTCTCTAATTACATACTTCATCAAGTCAAAATAATCAATATACCATCCTTCTTCAAATGAAAGGTCACTTCTTTGAATTCTATATGGAACATCTTGTTTTAAAATATGATCTTTATCAAATTCATTTACAAAAAATTCTGTTAGTAAATATTTATTGGAAATTAGCCAATTTTTTTTATATACAGATCCTATGTTTTTCTTACTGCAATTTTTACAAATCTGATATCCAAACATCAAAGTTATTTCTGTGACTCTAGTATAATCATCTTCACTATTATCACAAAAATCACAATCTTTCATATGTGTCATTCCTAAATATTTTGGATCAATAGAAATTTCTTCAATTTCTTCAGGTGATAAATTCTTTATCGTATTTTTATAAATTTCTAGATTAATTTGGTTATAGTTTTTAAAAAACTTTGCCATTATATTATTTTAGAAAATAGTTTAAAATAATATTTTATATTATAAATATATTATATGGAAACATCAGTAAATAATCTAAATATCAAAGTTAATGTAGATCAACTTGAGGATACATTATTAGCAGGTCTATATGCATCTGGTATTGCAAATTTAGAAGAAATAAACAAAGAAGTTTATGACATTATTTTAAATAGAGAAAAAGTATTTGCAAAATTTGATTACGATTTTAAAATTAGACTAAAAACTTTATTAACTTCAGTTATACAACCTTTAATATCTAATCCAACAAATAAAGTATTAATTATTGTTAATAGTAAAGAAACATTAGATGAATATATCAATATGTTTAAAAAAGTAGCATCTTTCATTGATTGTGTAAATGTATCTAATTTAGATAGCTTCACAGAAAGTGACAACGTTATTATCGCTCACAATAGTAATATTAATAGTAATATTGAAAATTTAAGTTATGTTATTATTGATGATTCAATAAATGACCAAGTATCAAATAACTTAAACTTTAGTAATGTTAATAAAGCTATTTTGTGTAATGAAATAACTCCAGAAATTATTGAATTAGTCAGTAATATAAAAAAAGAAGATGTAGAAGTTGTAGAAAAGACATTGACAGAAGAAAGTGTAGCTGTTGAAGAAAGTCATGCTGTTGAGGAAAGTCATGCTGTTGAAGAAAGTCAAGTTGTTGAGGAAAGTGTAGCTGTTGAAGAAAGTCAAGTTGTTGAGGAAAGTGTAGCTGTTGAAGAAAGTCAAGCTGTTGAAGAAAATCATGTTGTTGAGGAAAGTGTAGCTGTTGAAGAAAGTGTAGTTGTTGAAGAAAGTGTAGTTGTTGAGGAAAGTGTAGCTGTTGAAGAAAGTGTAGTTGTTGAAGAAAGTGTAGCTGTTGAAGAAAGTGTAGCTGTTGAAGAAAGTGTAGCTGTTGAAGAAAGTGTAGCTGTTGAAAATAAGACAGTAGAAGAAAAAAGAATTCAAAGAAGAAGAAAAAATAGAAGAAATTTATTAATGAGACTTAGATAAAGTTATTTAGAAAATTATTAAATTATAATACTAATTATAATTTAATGAATATATATTCTTGTGTAGATGTTTTAAATATAGAGAAAATATTTGTATTATATTATAGTATTTACAAAAATACTAAAAATTATGACAAGTTAAGATTTTACATTATAACTGATGAAAAACCAAAAAGCAAGATACCTGAATTTCTTAGAGGAAAATTAAAACTTGGAATAATAAAATATGACAATTATTGGAATAATATCATAGATAATTTTAATGACAATTTTTATAAAAGAGCAAGTTGGTGTAAATCTAATCTTAATTTTGCAAGATTTTTTATATTTTATTTATTTCCAGAAGTAGAAAGGTTTATTTATTTGGATTGGGATATGATAGTTCAAGATGATATATTTAATTTATATGAATATTATTTAAAATCAAGTTTAGTAGTAGCAAATTTAAAAAATAAAGAAAATATTAAAAGTAATATTATTAATGAAATTATCATTCATAATAATAGAATATCTTATATTGTTCAAAAGCAATTTAAGGTTAATTTACTTGATAAAAGTTTTAATTCTGGTTTTTATATAGTAGGTAAAAAACATTTTTCTTTAAAAAAATTAAATATGTTAATTAATCAATTGATAAATTTCCAGTCAAAACATGGAATATTCAAATTTGGAACTCAAGTCATAATGAATTTATTAACCAATGATCTTGAATTTATTGATTATAAATGGAACACAAATGAAATACTAGAAAATAGTAAAATAATTCATTGGTGTGGAAAAAATAAACCATGGGATAGTCAAGATGAAATTTGGCTTAAATATTATAAAAGTCTAGCTTTAGAACAAACGAAAGTTTATCTTAAATAATATATATATATATTTAATAATAATGAATATTTATTCATCTGTAGATGGTAATAATATTGATAAAATTATAGCTCTTTTTAATAGTGTTTATATAAATACCAATAATAAAAACCTTAAATTCTATTTGATTATAGATAAATTTCCTAAAGAGTTACCACATATTCCAGAATATTTGAATGGAATTTTAAACATAAAAGAAATTAACTTTAATGAAAAATGGGAAGAGTTATTATCCGAGTTTAATACTTATTTTTATAAATTAGCTAAATGGTGTAAAAATAGGATGAATTTTGCTAGATTTATATTCTTTAAAGTTTTCCCAGAAGTTGATAGAGTTATTTATCTTGATTGGGATATGATAGTATTAGAAGATATTTATAAATTATCAGAAGATTATAATGATAAAGAAAATATGATAGTTTGTAAATGCTCTGGGGAGAACTTATTTAATAATGTATTTGATTCTAAATTTAAATGTTCAACTAATTATAGAAGTTTATATGCTAAAACTAGAAAAGAGAAAATTAAAAATCATACAGTAGGAAAAGTATTAGATTATTTAAAAATATCATATGAGGATTTTTTTAAAACAACAGGATTTAATGCAGGTTTTTATATAGTATCTAAGGAACATTTCAATGATGAATTTATTTTTAATCATGTTCAAAAATTAATAAATGTACAAAAAAGATTTATGTGTTTTAATTTTGGAACTCAAGTTGTAATGAATCTAATGAACATAAAAAATAGGAAATTTATAGATAAAAAATGGAATCATTTACCAATATTAGATTCTTCTATTAATAACTTAGATAATTTATATATAATTCACTGGAATGGTAAAGATAAACCATGGAATAGCGTTGCAAAGGAAAATGAAATATGGTTTGATTATTACTTAAAAGTATATCCAGATTTTAAGGATCGTAATTTTATAAAGAATATAAATGAATTTAGTAAAACTGATGAACCAAAAAAAATTGTAAAAAAATATAAGAGAATTAATAATAATAGTAATATATTAAAGCTTTTACAAAATAAAATATAGAAATATAAATATACACATGGATAGTCAAAAATACTATAAAAAGTATTTGAAATACAAGTCAAAGTACTACTATCTCAAATATGGAGGAGCTGCTTCAAGTGATAACCCTCTTAAAAAACAAAAAGTTCTAACATATCCACCTGCAAATAGAGAAGATCTAATAGACGAAATTAAAAAAGATCCCGAATTTTTTAAAAACATGAAAAATGTAATGCAAAGTAGAGGTAATAAAGGAGTATTAATGTCAGGTCAATCTTGGGGAAATGATCCTATAAGATATACTACTGAATTCTTACAGAGAGTTGTATTTCAAATGAGAAGAATTAAAAGAATAACAGGTGATAATAAAACTCCAAAAGTAAGTTCATCAGATTCATTATTACCTAAACCAAATGAAAGAGAAACTTTAATAGAAGAAATGGGAATATGGAAGTTTCTTTTTGAAAGTGAAGCAAGAAAAGCCAGAGACAGAGGCGAAGATATATTAGAACCAGGACAACAATTTGGTAAAGATCCTAATAGATTTAAAACTTCATTTTTACAAAAGGTTTCAAAATTTATAGATAAGTTGGAAACACATAATTCTGGATGGTCTGTTGAAATAAACGAGGAATTAAAAAAAGATCTTAATTATAAATATTAATTTCATTAAATATTTTATATTAAAATATAGTCTAATATAAATTATGAATATTTATTCTACAGTTGATAGTAAAAACATAGATAAAATATTAACATTATTCAATAGTGTTTATATTAATGCTGGTGAAAGAAAGAATAATTTAAATTTTTTTCTAATTACCGATCAAATTAATATTAACGAAATTAGAATACCAATTCAATTAGAAAATAAAGTGAGTATAAGATGTCTAAAATTTTCTGAAAAATGGAAATCTTTACTAGATAAATTTAATAAATATTTTTATAAATCTAGTATTTGGTGTAAAAATGACATGAATTTTGGAAGATTTTTGTTCTTTGAAGTATTTCCAGAAATAGATAGAGTAATATACTTAGATTGGGATATGATTGTTTATTCAAATATATTTGAATTAGAAAAGTGTTATAATAAAAGTTTAAAGATGGTAGTGGCAGATTGTGATACTAATGTTTTATTTAGTAATACGTTTGTTAAAAAATATCAAATTAACAATAAACTTAATATAATTAATAGTAATAATACTACAGTTAAAATAATAAAATTTTTAAATATTGATTTTAACATTTTAAAAAGAATCAATGGTTTTAATTCAGGATTTTACATAGTATCCAAAAAACATTTCGATGAAAATTATTTATTTAATTTAACTAGAAAACTAATATTAATTCAAAAAAAATACAAATGTTTTAATTTTGGAACACAGGTAGTTATGAACCTAATGCATGTTAATAATAGACTATTTATCCACAAAAATTGGAATTATATGCCTCAGCATAAAGGTCTACCCGAAAATATTAAAATAATTCATTGGAATGGTAAGAAAAAACCTTGGAATAGTGATGTATATTTAAAAGAATTATGGTTTGAATATTATAATAAAACTAGTTCTTGTGATTGTAATTCTATTGAATCAATAGATATTTCTGGAAAAGTTATTTTTAAAAAAGAAAATGAATCTATTGAGATACAATAGGCTTGTCACTTTCATCAATATATTTTTCAAATCCATTCAAGTTTTTATTTTTAATCCAATGTCGATGTAGTAAATCGTGAAGACATTTATCTGTATTCATCATATTTGATCTTATTTTGAATCTTTTATTTGTTTCTATATTACGACATATAAATCCTTCTATAGCATGATTAGATAAATACTTCTTTACTTTAATGGGATCACGAATATTTGTTCCGTCTTCTAAAATAGTGTTAAATTCTTGTTTTAGGTGTTCTATAATAACTACATCTTCATAAATACCAGGTGTTTGTTGGAATTTTAATCCACATAATTCAACCAATAATAATTTTTTGTCGTGAATCTTATTATTTTGGATAAAGTTTAACGATTTTTCCCAAACTTTATCTAGTAATTTTCTTTCTTTTTTAGTAGCTTCTGTGGGATTTTTAAAAGGTTTCCAATAATAGTTATGAGTACATTTTTCATTTTTAAAAAGTATACTGGGTTGAGCCCCTTTTTCCAATCGGATATTATTTTTTGGTATTTGTTTATTTGGTAAATTAACACGTTGATATGGTGTTCCTGTTTCTAAATCTATTGCACAACACGAACCATGTACTTTTAAATACCATTTTCCATAATAAAATGCATTTTTTGCTTCATCAGAAGTAAATTTAAAATCATTTATATATTTATTTTTTTCAAATTTAAACATAGATTCAATTTTACCTCCATTCCAATTATCAATAAATTTGTTCATTATAATTAAAAATAAATAGTTTTTTAAATTTTTTATAATTATTAGAATAATTATAAATTAATTTACTTTATTTAATTATTAGTTTGACCGTTTTGATCTTGTGCTTGTTTTTCTTCAGCTGTAACAATTTCAGAAGAAATCATTTGGATTCTCTTGAGACATCTTCCTGAAAAAGATTTGTTTTGTTCTAAAAATTTCCCTAATCTGGTAATATATGATTCAAATTCTAGGGTTAACTTTTGTTTTTGGGATTCCAAATTCATGATTAAATTACCTACACTGAATCCACGAGTTTCTTTCTCTTTAGCAGCATTAATTCTTTGAGTAAATGTTCCGATATCATCGGCTAATTCTCTCAAATTACTAGTAGTACAGTTAATAAGAGCAAAAATTTCATTCATATCATATTTTGCAGAAGGATCTTCAATTTCAGCAGGTTCACCTTCAACGGGATTACCATCTAAATCTGTAGCTTTAGGATTTGGAATTTTTGGTGGAGGATAAGGAACCATATTTCTAAATTTTCTTTCCTTCATTTGTGCTTTAGTATATCCGGCAGGAATGTCTTCAATTGCTAAAGCGTCTTCAATAATACCATCACAGTATTTATATAGATCACCATATAATTTTTTGATGTAAACATCTTTCATATGAATAAAAAAATCATGATCTATTTGTAATGAATCTTTTTGGAATCCAAGAGTATCTAAAGATGTTCCAACATCATAACCTCTTTCTTTATCAGCAATCATTTCTTTTTCAAAATCTTTAATTGACATAATATCACTTTGAAGATTACTAATATACTTATCCATTTCAGTATATTTTGCATTAATTTCGTTCAAAGTTTCATTGTAAGAGTCTGCATTAATTTTATCGCGAAGTTCGCTTTCACTAGGTTTAATAGCAGTCATTACTTCTTAATTAGGTAAATATAAAAAGTATTAACTGGTGGTAAAAAAAGGCATACAGTATTTTAAACAATTTTTATTAGACACTTTTTTTTCAAAAATTTTCAAATTACAATAAATCCATAATCTTAGAATAATATTAATATCGTATATTAAATTATCTAATTTTTGTAATTTGATATTTTTTTTCTCACTAAAAAAAGATTTAGGTTATCAACAGTGCTTCTCATTTTTTTAATTTTATCGGCAAGTTCTACATATTTTGGTTCTTTAATCATCTCATTTAATTTTTCTTCTTGTTGTTCAATAATATCACATTCTTCAATAACATTCTTTATATTTTTTTCTAAATTAATAATTGTATCTAATTGTTTATGAATAGTTTCATTATTTTCTTCTAAAAATTTATTGCATTTTTCAATGCATGATGCTGGATCTTCTTCTTTTAAATTATGTAATCTTTGAAGTTGAGAATCATATACTTCTTCTAATTCTAAAATATTATTATTCATTTTATCACTATCATAAAGATTCATTTGCACCATCAAATTAGTATCTTTTTTTTTATTCAAACTAGGTTTGGAATATTTATTTTTCATTTCATTCATTTTATCTGAAATATTAGTCTTAGATTGACTCATTAATAAATTTTATAAATATTTTTTTCTATGGGTGAAATTATCAACCACTTTTACATATCATCAAATGCATCGGAAGCAAAATCTTCTGCATAATTAGTTGCAAAATTAGTAATATTACCTTGAATACCTGAACCAAATGATGCAGGACTAAAAGATGTTGGATCAAATCCTGATATTTTCTTTAATACAACAAATACAACAATTGATATAATGGTTGCAGGGATTGCAAAAGTCTTGTTAGCTTTTTTATTACAAAAGTCTCCTAAAGTATTTTCTCTATAAATATTGGTTATGACATATAAAGGAATAAAATATAAAGCATATACAATCATAGGTCCTACAACTGGAATCATGTTAAGAACTGTTGGTATTTTCCCGATATAAGGAACATATTCTAAACCAATGATTAGTGCTTCGATTATTGCCATCATAATTGCACTTGATGATAAAATTTTTAAAATAACGTTAAATCCTTGAATTGGGTTTGATTTACATAAACTACAAAGAGGTGCATATATTCTAATCATAAATGGAAGCATAATACAGAATAAATTTAATAGAACATTAAATGTACTTGCCCATGGTTCATCTAATTTATCAACCATAAAATCAACCAAAAATCTTAAAATTATTGTTACTATAACAAAGAAATCAAACGGACTTCCTTTTAATTTACCTCTTTTAATTTTTCCTAATTTCATCATTATAGTTGGTATTAAACCAAATATCGGCATTTGAAAGAATGGAATTGCGGTCCACATGTGATCTATTGATCCATTTAATTCAAACATTCTTAAATATAAGGGTCCAAAAGGAATTAAACCAAATAATATAGCTTTTCCAGTGGAAATAGACATTTATATATATTAAGTTACATAATAATTTGTTTTGGTAACTTTCTATTGTTGTAATTTGATGCCATAACTATACCGTATGCTCCAGTATTTGACACAATTATACTATCATTAATTTTTAAAGATTTATTTATCATTAAATTTTTTACTAGAATATCTCCAGATTCACATATTGGTCCAACTATTGTAGCTAATTCTTTTTCTCCGTCTAATTCTTTAAAATATGTTGGATGAATTGCAGAATATAAAGCGGGTCTAAGTAAATCTGTCATACCAATATTTGTTCCAATAAATTTTGTATTATTTTTAAATTTCGTTTGAGTAATTTTACCCCATATAATTCCGGCTTCAGCTACAATATACCTTCCAGGCTCTATAAATATATTTATATCTGGTATATCTTTCTTTATTATATTAATTTCTTTATCTAAACTTTCAAAATCAATAACATTTTCAATACCAAAACCTCCTCCAATATCAAACCATTCTATTTTATTAATTGAATCCGGGATCTTTTTATATATTGAATTAATTAATTTAAGATTATTAACCCAGTGTTTATAATTAGATATACCACTTCCCATGTGTGAGTGCAATCCTGTTATACTTATGTTATTATCATTCAACAAATTGAAATTATTAATTATATCATCAGGAATAATTCCAAATTTAGAATCTTGACCTTGAGTTACAACTTTATTACAATGACCGAACCCATAATCTAAATCTAATCTAAGAGCAATTTCTTTATCCTTAAAAATTTCCGGATATTCTTTTATGATATCTAAATTATCTAAGATTACATTAATATTAAATTTTTCACTATTTGAATATTTCAAGAATATAGTTAAATAATCACTAACTTTTGCAAAATTAGGAGTATATAATATTTCTATTTTATTATCCAACTCCATATTACTTGTAATAAAGTCTAAATGATTTATTTCATCAATTGATACTGTTTCAAAACCTAGTTGTTGATGAATAATATTTTTAATTATATCTGTATTATTATTTGCTTTCATAGCATAATATATCCTATCAATACTTGATAAATTTTTGAGATCACTAATTTTGTTATTAATTACATCTATATTATATAGATATTGACAATTATCAGGACCTTCACAATCTAATAATTCTTTCCACCAAATATCTTTCGGAATCTTAAAATGATTAAATGGAAATATTATATTATGAATTTTTTCAGATAATTTATTAGCAAATTTTTCTTCAATAACAAAAGATAAAGTCATATCATTTGATGAATAACTAGTTAGTTTTATATTAAATTCTAAAATAGCATTCATTATTAGATTCAATTTAGTGAACTTTTTTATATTCTCGCCAACAATTGATACTAGATTACAATCAGATATTAAATTGACTTTGTATGATTTTTCAAGATCTTCTTTTAATAGTAATAATTTTTTCATATCTTTATCATTTGTTGTAGTAGTAATATCAAATTGTGAAGTATTAATAATATTTACATCAACATTGTATTTTTTAAATTTAGAGAAAATATCATAGACGAAACCATAATTGTTCCACATATTTAATGATTCTATTTTAAAAATGGAATTTTTCTCTTGATTTGTTATACTATAAATAGCCTTTTCTGATAATTGATCAATATTACCAATTGTTGTAAACCTATTGCTATAATCATACGTGTTTCTAATTTCGATAGGAATATTATATTTTTTACAAGGTTGTATACAATACGGATGAATTACTTTA
>MDSZ01135025.1_pt1 | contig 15294 bp, 12 predicted proteins | sample 811201 | NCBI WGS metagenome assembly MDSZ01 (sample SAMN05326647, study PRJNA326480) | marine metagenome | isolation source: seawater | place: Indian Ocean: North | collected 2010
CTCTTTTCATTGCTCTTCTATAAGCAACTCTTTTTACTAATTGTTGCGCAATATTTTCAGCTACCAAGTTTGAATTTAGTTCAGGTTTTTTTATTTCTTTTATATTAACATTCACATCACTGTCTGTAATTTTCATTATACTTTTTTTGATTTTTTCAATATCAGCACCTTTTTTACCTATTACAAAACCAGGCCTTGAAGTATGAATTGAAACAGTACATTTTTTTGAAGATCTCTCAATAATTATTTCTGATACACCTGAGTTTGTTATATTTTTTTTTATGTATTTTCTTATTTTAAAGTCTTCGATTAAATATTTTCCAAAATCTTTCTTTTTAGCAAACCAAGTTGAATCCCATCCTCTGTTGATTCCTAATCTTAAGCCAATTGGATTAATTTTTTGTCCCATTATTTACTCTCTTTCTTTTCTCTCTTTTCCTCGAGCACAATAGTGATTCTACTAAAAGGTTTTTTAATAGGACTCGCTCTTCCTTTAGCCCTAGGCCTAAATCTTTTCATTACTAAAGATTTGCCTACATATGCTTCTTTGACAAATAAATTATCAATATCGAACTGGTAATTATTTTCAGCGTTTGAAATTGCAGATTTAACGGTCTTACTTACTTCTTTTGCTATTTTTTTTCTTGTAAATTCAAGATCTCTAAGTGCTATATCTGCTTTTTTACCTTTAATGAAATTACAGACTAAGGCAAGCTTTCTAGGGCTTGTTCTTACATTTTTATTTACAGCTTTTATAATAGTATTATTTTTTTCCATTATTTTTTGTCTCCTCCTGTTGCCTTGGCTTCAGGTGCTGCTGCAGCGGCTTTTTTGTCAGCTGGTGTATGGCCTTTAAAAGTTCTTGTTGGAGCAAACTCTCCTAATTTGTGACCAACCATTTCCTCCGATATTGTAATTGGTATAAATGACTTTCCATTGTGTATCATAAAACTGTGCCCCACAAAGTCGGGTATTATTGTAGAATTTCTTGACCAAGTTTTTATTGGTTTTTTATTAGCTCCTCCTTTGAGTTTATCAATTTTTTTTAATAAGCTCGGATGTACAAAGGGTCCTTTCCAAATAGATCTTGTCATTATTTATTTCTCTTCTTTCTTCTGGTAATTATCAACTTATCACTTCTTTTAGGTCTTCTTGTTTTTAAACCTTTTGCTGATTGTCCCCAAGGTGACACAGGACTTCTACCGCCCGATGTTTTACCCTCACCACCACCGTGTGGATGATCAACTGGGTTCATGGCTACCCCTCGTGTTTGAGGCCTCTTACCTCTCCATCTATTTCTGCCGGCTTTTCCAATCTTAATATTTTTTTGATCCGGATTTGAAACCACTCCAATAGTTGCAATACAAGAACTACTTACTTTTCTCATTTCTCCTGATGAAAGTTTTAGTATTGCATAGTCACCGTCATAACCAGATAAAGTTACTGAAGAACCAGCTGATCTTGCGAGTTTTGCACCGTTTCCTGGTATCAACTCAACATTATGCAGAGAAGTACCGGGAGGAATATCTTTTAATTCTAACGAATTTCCAATTTTAATTTCAACATTTTTACCAGATTCTATTTGGTCTCCTTTCTTAAGACCTTGAGGGCAAATGATGTACGATTTTTCTTTATCTTGATAGGTCACTAATGCAATATGAGCTGTTCTATTAGGATCGTATTCTATTCGCTCAACTGTGGCTGGAACATTCTTTTTCTTCCTATAAAAGTCAATAATTCTATATTTATGTTTTGAGCCACCACCAATATGTCTAGAGGTAATTCTTCCATTATTGTTTCTGCCACCAGTAAAGTTTTGTCCTTTTGTTAAAGGTTTATAAGGAGTTCCTTTCCATAAATTACTTTTATCTATAACTACGGTTCCTCTAGTAGATTTAGTATAGGGTTTAAAAGTTTTTAAAGCCATAAATTATATTCCTGATGTTAGGTCTATGCTTTGACCTTTTTTGAGAGTTACAATTGCCTTTTTATACCCACTCTTGAAAGACTTCCTACCTTGTTTCATCTTTAATTTAGTTTTTTGATTAATGATATTTACTTTAACAACATTAACTTTAAATAATTTTTCTATATTTTTTTTTATTGTTTTTTTATTAGCTCCTTCATGAACTTTGAAAACAGTTTTATTTTGATCTGATAAGATAGTTGCTTTTTCAGTAATTATTGGATTTCTGATTGAGTCTATATGATTAATTTTTTTCATTTAATATCCTATTTTGAATTTTTTTTACAGAAGAAGATGTTATTATTACGTTTTTATATTTTAATAAGTCATAAATGTTTGTACCCTCATCTTTTATTAGTTTAATATTTTTAATATTCTTTGCTGATCTATTTATATTTTTAAGAGAGTCTGTGTCCGAGATAATCAAAGCATTAAATAAATTGTTCTTTTCTAAAAATGAATTGAATTCCCTCGTTTTTTTTAACTCTTTTTTTACATCGGCTAAAAAATGTAAACTTTTATCTAAATTTTTCTTCGATAAAGTTTGTGCCAAAGCTAATTTTCTTACTTTTTTATTTATCTTTTTTAATTTATAAACTTTTCCTTTTGGTCCATGAGCAACACCACCACCAACAAACAGAGGAGCTTTTTTACTCGCATGTCGAGCACCACCACTTCCTTTTTGGGCTATAATTTTTTTTGTTGAACCTCTTACTTGATTTCTTTGTTTTGTTTTAGCACTTCGAGGTTTTGAATGATTTAATTGCCAATCTATTACAAATTTAATTAATTTGTGGTTTATTTTTAATTTTACTAATTTATCAGATATTTCTATTGAATTAGCTTTAGTTCCATCAATGTTTAATAGTGGAAATTTCATTTATTTTTTCCCTTTCTTCGCTGCAGCAGCTTTAACTTTTGCTTCATATTTTTCTTTTATAGTTTTTCTTGAAATATTTTTAATAGACTCTCTTAATAATACAGTGGTATTTTTAGCACCAGGAATTGATCCTTTCAAATAAAGTAAACTATTTTCTAAATCAGACTTTATCACTTCTAAGTTCAGCATAGTTCTCATTTTATCGCCCATATGACCTGCCATTTTCTTTCCTTTAAAAACTTTTCCAGGATCTTGTCTTTGACCAGTTGATCCATGAGATCTATGTGATACTGAAACACCGTGTGACGCTCTTAAACCTCCAAAATTCCACCTCTTCATTACACCAGCAAATCCTTTTCCAATTGTCTTTGATTTTACATCTAAAAATTTCTTATCTTTAAATATTTCTAATCCTAACTCATTTCCCTCTTTATAGTTTTCTAATTTTTCTATCCTAAATTCTTTCAAAATCTTTTTTGGTTCAGTATTTTTTTTGCTAAAATATCCCTTCATCTGTTTTGTGATCTTTGAATTTTTTTGTTTAAAAAAACCAACTTTTATGGCGTTGTATCCTCTTTTTTCTCTCGTTATGATATCTAAAACCCTGCCTTTTTCGACCTTAATAACAGTCACAGGAACAGACTGACCTGTTTCCATAAATTCTCTTGTCATGCCAATTTTTGTTCCTATTAATCCAATACTCATAACTTATATCTTTATCTCTATATCCACACCTGAAGCTAAATCTAATTTCATCAAAGCTTCAACAGTTTGTGGAGTTGGTTCAATTATATCTATTAACCTTTTATGTGTTCTAGATTCAAATTGTTCTCTACTTTTCTTATCAATATGAGGTGACCTTAACACAGTGTACCTTTCTATTCTTGTTGGTAATGGAATAGGTCCTTTCACCTGAGCTCCAGTCCTTTTAGCTGTATTAACAATTTCCTCAGTAGATAGATCAAGGATTTTATTATCATAAGCTTTTAAATGTATTCTGATATTTTGGTTTTCCATAAATTAAGCTAGTTTTTTTGTTACCTCATCTTGAACATTTTGTGGAACTTTGTCGTAGTGACTGAATTGCATAGTATATTGCGCTCTACCTTGTGTAGATGATCTTAAGTTATTGATATAGCCAAACATATTAGCTAAAGGAACAACTGCGTTAATCGCTGTAGCATTTCCTCTCGGTTCAGTCGAACCAACTTGACCTCTTCTACTGTTTAAATCTCCAATGACATCTCCCATAAACTCCTCAGGTGTTACCACTTCAACTTTCATCATTGGTTCTAATAATTTTAATGTAGCTTTTTGGCAAGCTTCTCTAAAACACGCTCTGCTAGCAATTTCAAAAGCTAGAACACTTGAGTCAACATCATGATGTAAGCCATCCAAAATTTTTACTTTGTAATCTATTATAGGGAAACCTGCTAAAATCCCACTATCAGAAACACTTTCAACTCCTTTTTCAACTCCTGGAATAAATTCTTTTGGTATAGATCCACCTTTAATTAAATTTTCAACTTCACGACCTTTGCCAGCTTCAAGTGGCTCAACACTTAACTTAACTTTGGCAAATTGACCTGCGCCACCACTTTGTTTTTTATGGATGTATTCCATTTCTGCATTACCTAAAATAGTTTCTCTATAAGCTACTTGTGGTGCTCCTATATTAGCTTCTACTTTGAATTCTCTTTTCATTCGATCGACAATAATATCTAAATGCAATTCTCCCATGCCTTTAATAATTGTTTGCCCTGACTCTTCATCTGAAGATACTCTAAAAGAAGGATCCTCTTTAGCTAATCTAGCTAATGCTTCTCCCATTTTTTCCTGATCACCTTTTGTTTTTGGTTCAACGGCGATTTCAATTACTGGATCAGGAAATTCCATTGGTTCTAACAATATAGGGTTTTGAGAGTCACATAAAGTATGACCTGTAATGGTATGCTTTAATCCAGCTAAAGCAACAATATCACCAGCACATGCTGTTTTAATATCTTCTCTGCTGTTAGCGTGCATTAAAAGCATTCTTCCAATTCTCTCATTTTTATCTTTAGATGAATTTAAAATAGAAGTTCCAGCATTAAGAGTTCCTGAATAAATTCTAATAAAAGTTAATGATCCCACAAAAGGGTCGTTGGCTACTTTAAATGCTAAAGCTGAAAATTTTTCTTTTTCATCAAATTTCATTGTAACCTTATCCTCTGAACCTACTTTTGTTCCATCAATTGACTGAAGATCACTTGGGCTTGGTAAGTAATCTATGACTGCGTCGAGCAAAGGTTGCACGCCTTTATTTTTAAAGGCTGAACCAGTTATTATAGGCACAAAATTAAAGCCAAGAGTTCCTTTTCTGATGCACCTAATCAAATCAGACTCAGTAGGCTCTTTACCATCTAGATAAGCTTCCATAAGTTTTTCATCCTCTTCAACTGCTGTTTCAACTAAATTTTGTCTATATTTTTTTGCTTTTTCTTTTAAATCCTCAGGTATGTCAACGTAATCAAACTTTGCACCTAGATCTTCATTTTGCCAAACAACACCCTTCATTTTCACTAAATCAACGATGCCTTTTAAATCGGCTTCAGATCCTATAGGTAATTGCAAAGGAAGAGGTTTGCATCCAAGTCTTTCCTTAATCATCTCAACACATCGATAAAAGTCAGCACCGGTTCTATCAAGTTTATTTACGAAACAAATTCTAGGCACTTTATACTTATCTGCTTGTCTCCAAACTGTTTCTGATTGAGGTTCAACACCTGCTACTCCATCAAATACTGCGACTGCACCATCTAAAACTTTTAAAGATCTTTCTACCTCAATGGTAAAATCTACATGTCCAGGAGTGTCTATAATATTAATTCTATGATCACGCCAAAAGCAGGTTGTAGCAGCTGATGTAATCGTGATACCCCTCTCTTGCTCTTGTTCCATCCAGTCCATAGTTGCTGCACCATCGTGGACTTCACCAATTTTATGACTTTTTCCTGTATAATATAAAATTCTTTCCGTTGTAGTGGTTTTACCAGCATCAATGTGGGCCATAATTCCAATATTTCTATATTTGTCTAATGTATATTTGGTCATTATTATTTACCATCTAAAGTGAGCAAAAGCTTTATTAGCTTCAGCCATTTTATGAGTATCCTCTCTTTTTTTTATTGCAGATCCCTTATTTTGAGAAGCATCCATTATTTCTGCATAAAGTTTTTCTGCCATTGTTTTGTTCTTTCTTTTCCTTGTAGCATCCATAATCCATCTTAACGCTAAAGCTTGAGCTCTTTTAGATTTTACCTCTACAGGAACTTGATATGTTGCTCCCCCGACTCTTCTTGATCTACATTCTAAATTCGGTTTTACATTACTGATTGCACTGTTAAAGATTTTTAAGGGGTCATCGTTATTCTTTGCTTTAATCTTTTCTAAAGCATCATAAAGAATTTTTTCTGCGGTAGAACGTTTACCATCATACATAATTGAATTTATAAATTTTGAGACAACTTCGGAATGAAATTTGGGGTCCGGGTAAACTTTTCTGATTGGTGCTTTTCTTTTTCGTGACATGATAAAAATTATTTTGGTTTTTTTGTTCCGTATAAAGATCTTCTTTGTTTTCTGTTAGCTACCCCTTGAGTATCTAAATTTCCCCTTAAGATATGATACCTTACCCCAGGTAAATCTTTTACTCGCCCTCCTCTTAACAAAACTACCGAGTGTTCTTGTAGATTATGACCTTCTCCTGGTATGTAAGCAGTTACCTCAAAGCCATTAGACAATCTTACACGAGCAACTTTTCTCAAAGCTGAGTTAGGTTTCTTTGGAGTAGTAGTGTAGACTTTCACACAAACACCTCTTTTAAGTGGTTGCTTCTCTAATGCTGGAACCTTATTTCTAGCAATAGGCTTAACTCTACTTTTTTTTATCAACTGATTGATAGTCGGCATAATATTATTTTGAAGTAAAAGTACGGATAACCCTGAAGATTTGTTAGTGTTTAAGGTTATAATAGACCTTACTTCTAACATTCAAAATGTGCCGTAAACTAGCATTGAATTTGTAAATGTCAATATTTTTTGATTTATAAATCTTTGATTATACGGTCTGTTCAGTGGCAGTAGTAGCGGATTCTAGCTCTTGTTTCTTTAGTTCTTCTAGTCTTGCCTTATCCTGTTTTCTAGCTTCTTTGTCCCACTCAATTTTTGTTAAACCAGTTCCGGCAGGTACAAGTCTTCCTACAATAACATTTTCTTTTAATCCTTCAAGACTGTCAGTTTTTCCTCTGATTGATGCATCTGTCAAAACTCTTGTTGTTTCTTGAAATGATGCAGCTGAAATAAATGAGTTAGTTTGAAGGGACGCTTTAGTTATTCCTAATAAAATTCTCTCAAAAGAGGCAGGTTTTTTTTTCTCATTTTTTAAATTTTCATTTATTTTGTTAATTTCAAGCAAGTCGATAACTTCACCTGTTAATAATTCTGAGTCACCTGGATCTTTAACTTCAACTCTTTTCAACATTTGTCGTACAATAGTCTCGATATGTTTATCATTAATCACAACGCCTTGTAATCTATATACTTCCTGAACTTCAGTAACAAAATACTCTGTAAGTTTTTCTACTCCAAGAATTCTTAAAATATCATGTGGGGCTGGGCTACCATCAAGCAAGTATTCACCTTTTTTAATTTTTTCTCCTTGATTAAAATTAACATGTTTACCTTTTGGTATTAAATAATTCGAAGTCTCACCATTTGAAGAAACTATAGATATTTTTTGTTTACCTCTAACTTCTTTTCCAAACTGAATTACACCGTCATTCTCAGCAATTATTGCGCTATCTTTTGGTCGTCTTGCTTCAAATAATTCTGCTACTCTTGGTAATCCCCCTGTAATATCTTTTGTTTTAGATGTTTCCTTTGGTAATCTTGCAAGAACGTCTCCAGCAGAAATTTTTTGTCCATCTTTTACAGATAAAATAGTATCCGGAACTAAATAATATCTAGCTTCATTACCGTCTGCTTTTTTAATTATTTCTCCTTTTTCATCTCTTAAAGTTATTCTAGGTTTAAGTTCAGAGTTTTTAGATAAAGATTTCCAATCAGTGACTGATTTAGAAGATAAACCAGTTGCATCATCAAGCGTCTCAGTGAGAGAGCTACCCTCCATTAAGTCCATATAATTGGCTATACCGCTTGTTTCAGCAATTACTGGCAATGTATAAGGATCCCACTCTGCAATTTTTTTACCCTTTTCTATTATCTCGCCATCTTTAAAAAATAATTTAGATCCGTAGTTCACTTTGTAAATTGCAAGTTGTCTTCCATTTTCATCTTCAATACTTAACTGAGTATTTCTGCCCATTACAATTATATTCTTTTTTGAGTCCTCAATTAAATTTTTATTAATAATATTTAATTTACCTTTTGTTTGTGAGATGATTTGAGACTCTTCTTTAATTTGAGCTGTACCTCCGACATGGAAGGTTCTCATTGTCAATTGTGTACCTGGTTCTCCAATTGATTGAGCTGCAATCATTCCTACTGCTTCACCTACACTTACTAATTTACCCCTTGCTAAGTCTCTTCCATAACATATTTGACAAACGCCTCTTGTAGATGCGCAAGTGATGACTGAATAAGCGTTAACTGCTTTTACTCCAGCAGCATCTATTTTTTCACAATCAAATTCATCTATTAATTTACCTTTTTTAATTATTATTTCACCAGTAACTGGATTTTTTATGTTTTCCGCAATCACTCTACCAAGTATTCTTTCTGATAAACTGACAAGAATATTACCGCCCTCGATTATTTCAGATATATTTACTGATGATCTTAATTTAGGATCACACTCCGCTTTAGTAATTTGTACATCTTGAGCAACATCACATAATCGTCTTGTTAGATAACCCGAATTGGCTGTTTTAAGAGCTGTATCAGCTAAACCTTTTCTTGCACCATGAGTAGAGTTGAAATATTCTAAAACTGAAAGTCCTTCTTTAAAATTTGATATAATTGGAGTCTCAATAATTTCTCCTGATGGTTTTGCAATTAATCCTCTCATACCAGCTAGTTGCTTCATCTGTGCTTGAGACCCTCTCGCACCAGAGTCAGCCATCATATAAACTGAGTTTGTCTCAATTCTTCCATCGTCATATATTTTTTCAGCGGATGAAATTTCTTTCATCATTTCATTGGCTACGGTATCTGTGCATTTAGACCATACATCAACAACTTTATTGTATTTTTCGCCTCTTGTTATCAATCCGTCAGAATATTGCTTTTCATATTCTTCAATTTGCTTTTTTGTACTATTAATTAAATTCTCTTTAGTTTTAGGAATCAATAAATCATCTTTACCAAAAGAAATACCTGCTTTGAATGCGTGTTTAAAACCTAATGTTTTAATTCTATCACAAAAAATGACTGTTTCTTTTTGTCCGCAATATCTAAATATCGTATCTATAACTTCTGAAACATTTTTTTTGGTTAATAGCTTATTAATTAAACTAAATTTTATATTATGATTTACCGGTAATAAATTTGACAACAAAAATCTACCAGCAGTACTAGTATATTTTTCGGTTATTTTTTTTCCAGATGCATCCACAGTATTAAATATTGAAATTATTTTTGTATGCAAACTTATAGACCTATTTTCTAATGCTTGTTCAATTTCTTCAACAGTTAAAAATATTCCTTTTGGCTTCTTTTCATCATCTACTGATTGTGATAAATAATAAATTCCCAAAACAATATCCTGGCTAGGTACGATGATTGGTTTACCGTTTGAAGGACTCAAAATATTGTTTGTTGACATCATAAGAACCCTTGCTTCTAATTGCGCTTCTAAACTTAATGGAATGTGAACTGCCATTTGATCTCCGTCAAAATCAGCGTTAAAAGCAGCACAAACAAGAGGATGTAATTCTATTGCATTTCCCTCGATTAATTTTGCTTCAAAAGCTTGCACACCTAATCTATGAAGAGTTGGTGCTCTATTTAAAAGTATTGGGTGCTCTCTAATTATATGCTCAAGTGAGTCCCAAACTTCGCTTTTCTCCTTTTCAACTAACCTTTTCGCTTGTTTAATAGTAGTTGCTAGACCTAACTTATCTAACCTTGCGTATAAAAAAGGTTTGAAAAGTTCTAATGCCATTTTTTTTGGTAATCCACATTGATGTAATTTTAGCTCCGGACCAACAACGATTACTGATCTCCCAGAGTAGTCTACCCTCTTACCTAAAAGATTTTGTCTAAATCTTCCTTGTTTTCCTTTAAGCATTTCAGCTAAAGATTTTAACGGCCTTTTACCAGTACCGGTAATCACTCTTCCTCTTCTTCCGTTGTCAAAAAGAGCATCAACGGACTCCTGGAGCATCCTTTTTTCATTTCTAACAATAATATCTGGAGCTTTTAAATCTAATAACCGCTTAAGACGATTATTCCTATTAATAACTCTTCTATATAAATCATTTAAATCTGATGTAGCAAATCTACCGCCATCTAGAGGGACTAAAGGCCTTAGTTCCGGTGGAATAACTGGAACAGAAGTTAAAATCATCCATTCAGGTTTATTGCCTGACGAAATAAAAGACTCTATCAACTTTAATCTTTTTATTGTTCTTTCTTCTGTTACTTTTGATTTAATTTCAGCTAATGAGTCTCTAAGTTTTTTTTGTTCTTTTTTTAAATCTAAATTTACTAAAATTTCTCTAACTGCTTCTGCACCTATTCCAGCTGTGAAAGCATCTTCGCCAAATTCTTCTTGCGCTTTAAGCAATCCTTCTTCTGAAATTAATTGACCTTTTTTTAAAGTGGTTAAACCTGGCTCTACTACAATAAAACTTTCAAAATAAAGAACTTTCTCAACTTCTTTTAATTTCATATCTATTGCAAGTGAAATTCGACTTGGCAAGGATTTTAAAAACCATATATGAGCAACTGGACATGCCAGATCTATATGGCCCATTCTTTCTCTTCTAACATTTGATTTAGTTACTTCGACACCGCATTTTTCACAAATGATACCCCTAAATTTCATTCTTTTATATTTACCACACAAACATTCATAATCTTTTACTGGACCAAAAATTCTAGAACAAAAAAGACCATCCTTTTCAGGTCTGAAAGTTCTGTAATTTATTGTTTCAGGTTTTTTAATTTCTCCATAGGACCATGATTTTATTTTTTCTGGACTTGCTAGTGTGATCTTGATACTGTCAAAACTGTTTTCTTGAGCTAAATTTTGATTATCAAGACTTTTTTGAATATTTTTTTCCATAATTAATTTAATTCAATATTTAATCCTAAAGCTCTAATTTCTTTTACTAATACATTAAAAGACTCGGGAACACCCGATTCAAAATTATTGTTACCTTTAACGATTGTTTCATAAACTTTTGTTCTTCCTGCTACATCATCAGATTTTACAGTTAAAATTTCTTGCAAAGTATATGATGCACCATAAGCTTCTAAGGCCCAAACTTCCATCTCACCAAATCGTTGTCCACCTAATTGCGCTTTTCCACCCAGCGGTTGTTGAGTTACTAAACTATACGGCCCAGTAGATCTTGCGTGTATCTTATCCTCAACTAAATGATTCAATTTTAACATATAAATGATACCAACCGTAACTGGTCTATCAAATCTTTCGCCCGTTTGACCATTCCAAAGATGTGTTTGTCCAGAGTTAGGAAGTTTTGCTAAGTCTAACATTTCTGTAATGTCTTTAGTGCTTGCTCCATCAAAAACTGGAGTTGCTATAGGAACTCCATTTGATAAATTTTGAACAAGCTCAGCGATTTCTTTATTAGATAATTTCGATACAATTTCATCAAAATAAGTATTACCATATATCTCTTTTAATTTATTTTTAATTTGATCTATTTCTTGATCAAAATTTTTTAAATATTTTTTAATCTGATCACCTAGCTCAGAACATGACCAACCTAAATGAGTTTCTAAAATTTGACCTACATTCATTCTGCTAGGAACTCCAAGTGGATTCAATACAATATCAACTGGTTTTCCGCTCTCCATGTAAGGCATGTCCTCAACCGGAACTATTTTACTAACCACGCCCTTATTTCCGTGTCTTCCTGCCATTTTATCTCCTGGCATTAGTCTTCTTTTGACTGCAACGAAAACTTTTACAACTTTCATAACTGTTGGAAGTAGGTCATCTCCCTGTTGAATTTTTGCTACTTTATCTTCAAATCTAAATTTAATGTCTTCAGCAGCATTTTCAAATTGATTTTTGAGTTTATCTAAATTGTTAACTATTTCGGTATTAGAAAAAGATAGTTTCCATAATTCTTTGAGTGTCAAATTTTCAAAATCATTATTATTAAGCGTTGTTCCAGGCTTTAAGTCTTTAAACTGTTTATTAATGCTCTTTCCGTTTAATAGATCAATAGCTCTTTGCTTTATATTCCTATTTAAAATTTCTTCCTCAACTTTTTTATCCTCCTGAACTAACTCAATTTCAGCGCGCTCAATAGCTATTGATCTCTCATCCTTTTCAACACCGTGTCTATTAAAAACTCTAACATCAATTACAACTCCAGTACTTCCAGAAGGAAGTTTCAAAGATGAGTCTCGTACGTCTGTTGCTTTTTCACCAAAAATAGATCTTAATAATTTTTCCTCAGGACTTGAAGATGTTTCGCTCTTAGGTGTTACTTTACCAACTAAAATATCCCCTGGCTTTACTTCTGCGCCAACATAAACTATTCCTGACTCGTCTAAATTTCTTAAACTTTCCTCGCTAACATTTGGAATATCCCTAGTGATCTCCTCGGCTCCTAATTTAGTATCTCTTGCCATTGACTCATATTCTTCGATATGAACTGAGGTAAAAACATCATCAGTGACACATCTTTCTGAAATTAATATTGAATCCTCAAAATTATAACCTTGCCAAGGCATGAAAGCTACAGTTACGTTTTTTCCAAGTGCGAGTTCTCCTAATTTAGTAGCTGGTCCATCAGCTATTATGTCACCTTTTTTAATTTTATCGCCTACTTTAACCAAGGGCTTTTGATTTATGCACGTGTTTTGATTTGATCTTTGAAACTTTGACAAATTATAAATATCTACTGCTGATTGAGACAAATCAGTAACATCAGTAGCTTTAACTACTATTCTTTTACCATCGATTTTGTCTACCACTCCATTTCTTTTGGCAACGATCGTAACTCCAGAGTCTAAAGCAACATCAGATTCTATCCCTGTTCCCACAAGTGGTGACTCAGGTTTTAAAAGAGGAACTGCTTGCCTCATCATATTTGATCCCATCAACGCTCTATTGGCATCATCGTTTTCTAAAAATGGAATTAAAGCCGCTGCAACAGAAACTAATTGTTTAGGTGAAACATCTATGAAATCAATATTATCTCTGTTAGATAATTCAAAATTTAAATTCTTTCTACACGCAACTAATTCTTCAATAAATGATCCATCTTTATTCAATTTTGAATTAGCTTGGGCTATTGTAAATTTTTCCTCTTCAATAGCAGATAAATATTTTATTTCGGAAGTAACTCTCCCATTAACAACTTTTTTATACGGGCTCTCTATGTATCCAAATTTATTCACTCTACAATAAGTGGCTAAGCTATTAATTAATCCAATATTTGGTCCTTCAGGTGTTTCAATCGGGCATATTCTTCCGTAATGCGTTGGATGAACGTCCCTGACCTCAAATCCAGCTCTCTCCCTTGTCAAACCTCCTGGGCCAAGTGCTGAAACTCTTCTCTTATGAGTAATTTCTGACAAAGGATTGGTTTGATCCATAAACTGTGACAATTGAGAAGTAGCAAAAAAATCTTTAAGTGAAGTCGTTATTGGCTTGGCATTAATCAAGTCTTGTGGCATAGCAGACTCTATCTCTAAAAAAGTAGACATTTTCTCTTTAACAGTTCTTTCCATTCTTAAAAGACCAATTCTAAATTGATTTTCAACTAACTCTCCAACTGATCTAACTCTTCTATTACCTAAATGATCTATATCATCAACCTCTCCCTTGCCGTCTCTGAGATCTAACATGAATTTTATAATTGAAATGATATCTGTCGTATCTAAAGTTGTTTTTTTGGTACTTGTTTTTAAATCTAGTTTTGAATTTAATTTAACTCTTCCTACTTCAGATAAATCGTAACGCTCTTTTTTAAAGTATAAATTATTAAAAATCTCCTGAGCTATTTCAATCGAAGGAGCTTCTCCAGGTCTTAAAACTTTGTAAATGTCGTTTAGCGCATCGGTTTTATTTGAATTTTTATCAATTTTAAGTGTTTCTAAAATGTAAGGACCTTTATTTATTGGATCGATGTTTACAATGTTTAATATTTTTTCCCCCTGATTGATTATCTTTTGAAGTTGTTCTTCGGTTATATCAAAACCTGCACCAACCAATATTTCTCCATTTTTATCTTTAATATCTTTTGCTAAATATTTTCCAATCACTTCTTCATTAGAAATAGATAATGATTTTAATCCTTTTTCATAAAGTTTTTTTGCAATAATAAAATTCAGTTTTTCACCTTTAGGTAAAACTTTTTTGTCATTAGAAGAGTCTATTAAATCGTATGAGAGTTTAATTGGTCTTTTATAGTTTTCAGGATCAAATTCTACTATCCAATTATTTTTATCAGAATTATATTTAAATTGATTTGTTGAATAAAATGTTTCAATTATTTTTTCCTTATTTAAACCAAGAGCAAATAAGATTGTAGTAATCGGTAATTTTTTCTTTCTGTCTATCCTAAAATACAGAATATCTTTGGGGTCAAATTCAAAATCTAACCATGAACCTCTTCCAGGTATAATTCTACAATTAAATAGCAACTTTCCACTTGCATGGGTCTTACCTTTATCATGATCAAAGAATACTCCTGGACTTCTATGCATCTGATTAACTACAACACGCTCTACTCCATTAGTAATAAATGTTGCGCTAGGAGTCATTAGAGGTAAATCACCTATAAAAACTTCTTGCTCTTTTGCTGAAAGAATCTGTTTAGTATTATTTTCTGGATCTATATCGTAAACAACTAATCTTAAAATTGCTTTTAATGCTGCTGAATATGATAAACTTCGCTGTTTACACTCAATAACATCAAATTTTGGTTTTTCTAATTTATATGAAATATACTCTAATGTAGATTTGTCATTCCCGTCCTCAATAGGAAAAATACTTTTAAAGACTTTATCTATACCTTTAGACAATTCATTTAACTGTTCATTTAAAGATTTCGATTTTAAAAATTCGTTATATGAATTTTTTTGAACTTCGATCAGATTAGGTATAGATAGCCCTTCATTTAATTTACCGAAGTTTTTTCTTATGTGTTTCTTTTGAGTAAAAGATAATTGCATCAAATATAAAAAAATTATTGCAAGTTTTAACTTGCAATAAAACCTTTACTTAAATTTTGTTTACTTTA
>MDSZ01186697.1_pt1 | contig 15293 bp, 12 predicted proteins | sample 811201 | NCBI WGS metagenome assembly MDSZ01 (sample SAMN05326647, study PRJNA326480) | marine metagenome | isolation source: seawater | place: Indian Ocean: North | collected 2010
ACAAGTAATGAATCAATGATTCATGAAAATGATTGTATATATATCCACCATAATAATCTTCAGAGTAAGAGTTATGTTGAGCGCGATCAGAAGTAATTACAAAGTAGGGGAGTGTCCTAGACATAAAAATATTGAAGAGAATAGAACCATTTTCAGAAACTAAAACTTTAGAATTTGATAACATAGAGTACAAAGAGAGAATATCGTAGTTCAAGGGATTGACAAAAACAAATTTATCCGAAAGAATGCATCGAATCTCGGCAATATTTGAGATACGAGTATGACGATCGGATGTTAAAAACACGAAATCAGGTCGAGAATCAAGAGATAGAGATTGGGATCGTAACTTAGTTTGAACATATGAAGAAGACATGCACATATCGTAAGAAGGGTCAAAGGATTGTGGAAGAATAATTGTATTTGAGCTTGGAATCAGAAGACAAGCGTCACAATTAAAGTCTTTAGTCAATACATTGTCCATAAGCAAGTTTTTTCCAATATTAAAATCTGAAGAATCAACCAATTTAATCAAGGGATATGTTGGATATTGAATTTTTGAATAAATAATATTCCAACTATGATCGCCAAGTAGATGACCAAAGTGCCAAACACCGAGAAGAACAATATTAAAGTCGATCGAACATGTAGTATAGTTATTAAGGCTTAGAATCTGCGATACAATTTGGATAACTTGTGGAGCCCAAATAGAATTTGGAAGATAAATATAGTTGAAATCTTTGCTTAAAAGAAAAGATTGAGTTTCTGAAGGACTAATCCTAACCAACAAAACAAAATAGTCATTAGGGTATCGAACCCTGGCAATAGGAGCTCTGTTGGTTGCCGTTAAAATTTTTTTGATATCCGCAAATTGCATTTATTGAGCTATAATAATAGAAGTATTATAACAGGAGCATGGAGAAAACGAACATAATAACGATGGAGACCATAGCCAAAGAAACAGAGATAGATGAATTCATAGGTTCAACAGCAAACACAGTTAAGTTGTTGGTCGCAAAGGAATCAAGTATTAAAATACCAGAAATAAGAAATGCGCCATTTGCAAACTACTCAAGATGGTTTAGAAAAAAACCAACCGTAGGAACATGGCCCCTAGAAAATGTAAATAATACAAGGCACTATTTTTATAAGGGTGATTTAGTTCATGACTTTGGTGAGGGATACACGTTTTGCAAAGAGGGACTGATTGCGGAAAGCTATGGAAATGAAGATTTTATGAGGGCAATATGCAACAATAGAAAAGTCCCAAATCTTGCAAATGAAAATAATACTTACATTAGCAAAAAACCAATATTTGTGATTTCATCAAGATGGGGATTTACGAATTACTGGCATTGGCTGCTGGATGTTATACCAAAATTTATGCTATTTATTGAGTCAGAAGTAGCCGAACATGGGATACCGTGCGTTATTCATGAAGAAATAAGACATAGTTATCAAACAGAGTGGATACAGATCATAGGAAATTATGCAAAAGAAAAGAATATAGAAGTAATTTCAACAAGCAAGAGATATATACACTCGAGGGAGCTCATATGGACAAATAGCCTAGCATTGCCACATCCGTCAAGAACACTAAAAAATATATATAACCGGATAATAGATAAACAAAATTATATATCCAATGAAACTGAAACCATGCAGAGAATTTTACTTATGAGAAGAAAAGGTGGCGTTCGTAGCATAAGTAACTACGAAGAGATTGAGCAATGGGGTGAAAAAAACCGGTTCAAGATTATGCTTGCTGAAGACTATAGTGCAAATGAGCAGATGAGAATTTTTTCCGAATGTCAGGTATTAATAAGTATCCATGGTGCAGGAATGTCTAACATAGTTTTCATGAAGAATGGAAGCAAAGTAATTGAGTTGAGCCCAGATAGTGGATTCAATCCAGCAATACAGGATCTATGCGCAGCATGTGAAATGCAATATTCATTAATTATATGCAAAAGTACTGGTCGCAATCAAATAATGGAAGTCAATACAATTAGCCTAGATGATGCAATGACGTTATAATAGAAATAGAAGTTAAGAAACTAAAACCATACCCTGGAAGATGGGTCGACTTCGAAGCTTATTGAGACCACCCTTGTGCAGAATAGAGGCTCCATGAAAGAATACACAAGAGCCCTTGAATGTAGGGACACTAGTAACATATTCATAGTCAAGACTAGGAAGATACTGTACTAAAGGATTGAGGATCTGTGGTCCAACTGAGTTAGCGTATGAGCCGAATCCCTTGTCAACAGTGCTGATACAAGATAGGGGACAAAATGCAAGATGCCTTAATGGGTTAGAAGAATTCTTATATCGAAAGTTACCATCAACAGCATCGTCAAGCATGATGATAATTTTCATACAATTTGGATTACCATCAAAATGCCATTTAGTGGAATTAATATCGTGAATTCCAGGTGGATGAAATTTGACTTGGCCGCCAATAGAAATATTATGGGAATTAAAAAAGTATTTAGAGACAATAGATGAAAGTTGAATCATCATTGGGTTTTTATAACTGATATCAAAAACAAGATCATGAAAGTCAGTAAAATCATTGTTAGTGTATTTTTGTTCAAGATCTTTAACTATTAGATCAAAGAAATTGCCAATATCATTATCTATAATGTCTAGATAAGTATTAAAAGCTGTCCTCTTGACTAAACGAGGGCCAAGAGTCTTATACTGACTTAGATAAGAGAGGAGAGAGATATACTTCTGTGTAATAGTCTTTATGGCAAGTTCCTGATGTCCCAAAGGAAGCTCACAAGAATAGATAAAATCATTTAAAAGCTTATTAAAATTAGAAATATTAATATCAAATTTAAAACCGGATCGAATAATATCTACGATTGTCTTTTCAATGTAGCGCACCAAGAAGAAGGCAGACTGCTTATTGACCACAATGCTGCTATAATGATATGGTGAGTTTATTTTAACATAAGATGGGACATATCGAGGTCAAAGGGAAACATAGCTACGGAATTAATAACATCACAGTAAAGCAATGGGGGGAAGGAGCAAAACTATATATCGGATCATTCAATTCCATTGCAGCAGATGTTCAAGCCTACTTAGGTGGAAATCATCGAGCAGATTGGATGACAACATATCCATTTGGCCATATCAATACATCTATTTTTAATAGTCAATTGGCCCCAAATATGGACGGCCATCCAGCAACTAAGGGGGATATTCATATTGAGAATGATGTATGGATAGGCGAGTCTGTAATACTTATGAGTGGAATAAGAATTGGGAATGGGGCGATTGTGGGGGCGAAATCAGTAGTCACCAAAGATGTAGAGCCATATTCAGTGGTAGCAGGTAATCCAGCAAGACAAGTTAAAAAGAGATTCTCTGAGGAATTAATTACAGAACTACAAAAATTAAAGTGGTGGGAGTTTGATGACGAAGAAATAAAATTGTTAATTCCGTATCTTCAACAAGAACCTTGTTCTAAAATAATTAAATCAATAAGTCAGCAGTTTAAGCGATAAGAGGTCTACCCACTAGTGGAATAAAGAGAAAGATAATGAATAAAGTGGCTATGGTCGACTAGATAGGGGCCTAGGGTTGATAGAGAAGGAATATGCTAATATGGCAAAAATTTCCAGCCAGAATTAAAGGTATTAGCGATGAATATATTGGATATTATGAATTCAAAAATCAACTCAATAAATAGAGAACAAAAATTTTATGTTATAGATTTTTGGGATGTGAGTCCACATATAGAGACTAGCCTGGAAATTATATATAATCTGTCGGAAGCAGGAGCAAAAGTTTATTATAGTTGTTTTGCATATTCCACAAAAATGGGGAATATGTGTAAAATTTCAAAAGAGTCGGAAATAAACGAAAGATTAGCAAGAATATACTCTTATGTTCAAACACTGCCTAATGTAACAATAATAGCAAATCTCGAGGAGATAGATTCATATAAGCAAATTGCTAAATGCCCAAAATATCCATCATCAGCATCCTTACTCCAATTGAATACAAAAGATTGCTTGATTGGGTCAAGTATTCTAGCCTCACTTTCGACTGGTGAACCACTATCGATATATCCATATCTATACACAGATAATCACATACGAACAATAGAATTAATGATAGATTCGTATAGTCACGTCTATGAATCCGTGAGGAGATTCCTAAAGCGCGAATTAATCACGGACGTGATCGTATGTAATGGTATTCACTTGCATTCAAATGCTGTTTTTTCGGCAGCAAATAGCAGTAAGAGCGAAATCACAACCCATTTCCACGAACGTGGGCAAAAACCAACTCAATTCCTTATTACAAGCAAAGATCCACCACACTCTATGAAAAGATTTGTGGAGGATATTAAGTCATATATGTCGAACATCTGTAAGGAAAAAGAACTTAGATTAAGTGGAACAGATGCAGAAGAGTACTTCAGGCAAAACATGATCAATTCCAAGCATTCAGCAGATAGATTTTTGAATAGCAAAAAATTACATAACTCTCAATTCAGAGAAACTAAAACAACTCAGAAATACGAAATAAGTCTATTCACATCATCTGACGCAGAAAATATCACGTGTGGACCAACATGTACGTTGCCTGGAGGATGGAATTCACAAATAGAATTCCTTGTAGACCTTATGCTGGCATACAACACAAGATGTACTGGAAAAGAGGTAATATTGAACGTAAGGATACACCCTAATATATCATGCTATCATTCAGAAGATTTGCAAAGACAAATAAGTCTATTTGAAAGAATAGACAATTGTAAATTATACTTGCCTGGAGATGAATGTGATTCATATGAACTGGCATCGAACTCTGATATAATAATCTCATATGGATCAACTATTTCCCTAGAGACAGCGTACTTAGGCATACCTAGTTATGTTGCTTCACCAACTCCCTATGAACTATGTGGATTGGTGCCAAGGATTTACCATCTTAGACAGATAAAAGAGATTTTTGATTCACCAGGTAAAATAATTAGCAACTACAGATGTCCACCAAAGTCTGTATTCGATACATATTGTCAGTTCCTTAATGAAAGAGAGATCAATCATAGATATTATGTTGCTACTGGATTTTCTACAGGACTTTTCAAGAATGAATCATTGTAATTCAAAAACCACTAATTCAACAAAATCCCCAATCAAAAACAGAGTTCTATGAATAGCTATCCAGCAAACATAAATCCAGCAGCAGTTCATCTTTTAAAAGAATTTTCAAACAGCCTAAGGGACCTTTCTGTCCTAGAATTAGGGTGTAATTTTGGAGCGTTAGGAAAATATTTTCGAAACAGTCTTAAAAATAAGAATGTAACTTGGCATGGCATAGACTACAATAAGGATGCGGTAGAAGTGGCAAATACTAATATAGACAAGGCCTACTGTTTTGATCTAAATAAAGTAACAAAGGCAGAATTGGATAGCTTGAAAGAGAATATAAACCCAAATATAATCCTTATGATTGACACACTTGAGCACCTAGCTACGCCTGAGCGATTATTATCATTATTATTAACGGTATACCCTAAGGCACCCCTTCTTGTTGTCTTACCGAACATATCGTGTCTAACAATAATTGATCAATTGTCAAAAGGCGAGTTTAATTACACGCAACATGGTATACTAGATTATACTCATTTAAAGCACTTTACACCTAAGAGTGCATACAGATTCTTTGATAAGTATGGCTATACCATAACAAGAGACCCGGTATTCTTAAATGAACCGAGGCTAAAAAACCTAGGTGAAAATAGAATATATCCCACAACAGTTCAATATAATGACATACAATTAAGCGTTGAATCACAAACTGATCTTACAGTGTTAATAAGTTATGGATTTGGGTTTGTAGCACATCCTAAGTAACAACATCAAGCGATAATGCTAAATTAAAAGTAATAGCCCTGTAGTTGATGAGTCAGAAAAAAATAGTAATAAGTTGCACAGAGCTCGAACAATACAAGTACATTATGATGGAATTGGTTATGAATGAGATTGCAAAACTATCAATGAATCCAGTGTCCTAGCAACACGCTGCTGGTCTTGGTCACTTAAACCAGGAAATAAAGGAAGACTTATGGCAGAACGAGCATATTGCTCTGCCGAAGGAAATTGTCCTTCATGAAAACCAAGTCTTCGATAATATGGCTGTAGATGAACTGGTGTGTAATGCAGCTGAACGCCTATACCAGCAGCTCTCATACCCTCAAAGACTGATAAATGATTCTCTGGCGAGCCATCTAGAAGACGTACAACAGCGAGATGAAATGAACTTAAGACAGATTGAGGAACCGTTAAAAACTCAACGGGTAATTCAGATAGGAGTTGTCGATAACGATCGACTTGTCGATTGCGTTCAGAAATAATGGCGTCAAGACGCTGGAGCTGACTAATACCAAGCGCAGCCTGTAGGTCAGACATCCTGTAGTTATATCCTAATTCCTGCTGCTCATAACTCCATGGACCCGGTGCAGAAAAGTCAAAACGAGTATGGTCTTTGACGATGCCGTGACTACGTAGATCGATCATGCGTTGTACAAGTTGTTCGTCATTAGAAGTAGCAAGACCACCCTCGCCAGTTGTAATAATCTTCACAGGGTGGAAACTAAAAACAGTAATAGAACTGTATGAGCAACTGCCAACGGGTACTCCTCGATAGCGACCGCCGACCGCATGACTGGCATCCTCTAAAACAGCAAAACCATATCGTTCAGCTAGTGAATAAATAGCAGACATATCACAACTGGTACCACAAAGATGAACAGGAACCAATACCTTTGGTAGCGTAGAATTTTTCTCTGAATACTCTAGTTTAGAAATTAAGGCATCTATGCTAATCAGACCCGACTCAAGATCAACGTCGACAAAGTCGACCTCAGCATTGCAATAACGACCGCAGTTGGCAGAAGCTACGAAAGTAATAGGCGATGTCCAGAGACGGTCGCCACGTCCTAAACCAAGCGCTAAACATGCTAAATGCAAAGCACTGGTAGCGCTATTAACCGCAACACCATACCGGGCTCCGACCTTTGAAGCGAAGATTTCCTCAAACTGGGGGACTAAGGGGCCCTGAGTTAAAAAGGGGCTACGCAGGGCATCAACTACAGCTGAAATATCGTCTTCGGTAATGGTCTGACGACCATATGGAAGAAAGTGATCGGACGGGCACATAACTAAAAGCTAGATGAAAGTCGATGAAGCTTTAATGAAAACCACATGGGATCCGTGAATCGAACAATACTCCGAACAAAAGGATGTAAAGATATGAATAACCTGAATGAGACGATTATAGGCAAAGTGTCGATCCATAGCAGAAATGCGCAGACTGGAAAGCATTCAGCGGATATATCAGGTGTATAAAGGGTATTAAATAACAATATCAAACAGGCTGAAATGAGTAGCTAGAGAGCCAAATTTAAAAGATATTAGAAAGGAATCAGCCCGAGGATGGAATAACCAAGCAAGTAATCCAGAATAAACAAAACGAAGGCTCATGGAACTATAATTTGAATATATTAGAATAAAGCATGTGATTAGAAATAGATTTAGATACACATGATCTGCTCATTAATTCCAACTTGTCTGGGTTAGATAGAAGATCAATAATCAAACCAGCGGCGTTTTTGTACGAAAATTCCTGATCAACAGGAAGATATTCATTATACGGTGAATACCAGGTGTTGAGGGCAGGATTAATTTGAGACACTGGAACCACACCTAAAGCAGCAGCTTCCGCGACCTTACCTTGCGCTACGAATCTTTTAGAAAATGGAGTTGATGATGAATGTTCAGCGCCAACGAATGTCAATTTTGTGTCTAATAGAACATTTATAAATTCTTGGTATGACAGCTCATGTTTCAATGCGAATAAAACACGAAATCCTGCTTCTGAAACTTGGGCTTGCAATTCTCTATACAATCTCATTCGTTCGCCATAAATACTACCACCTAGAAAAAGGTCAATGTTTCGCTCATGGGTTGGCACAACTTGGGATACAAAAGGAAGAACATTATGAACAAGTGGAACAGGTCCCATTCTATTAGCCTCAACAAATCCTCTTCTCACAAGATCAGGACATTGACCAAGAGAGACTAATGTACCTCCATTAAATGTTAGAATATGAGCCAATAACTGATCACCTGGAGAGTCATAGTCAGGGCAAATAATGAAAAAAGAAGCACCTTTAGAGTAAGCATATAAAGACAAAATAATTAACTCAATAACAATGCGTAAATAGAAGATTGGCGCGCCATTGGTGAATAAAAATCTAACATCTACGGCAATGTGTGTAACTAAACCTGATTGCAATGGTTCAGATGCAAGAATATTGAGTATCGATTGATCATGATCAAGGGAAAGCTCTATAATTGAGTTAGAAGACGATGATTTGATATACGAACAGACAGACTCATGAACATTATTTCCACAGGCCCAAGACCGCTTGATTAATAGAATATTGCTGGCATTCGTAGGCTTAGAACGACGAATAAAAATCGCAATAATCTTGCAGAAGTAAACAGCGATAAACTCTATTGGATAAGCAAGAAGCCCAATGTTAATGGTAGAAGTTCTTTTAAAGATACGGATCAGCATTTGAAAATGGTCTCGACGCAGGATTCTCTCAATATTGATATTTTAGAATCACATACTCTGGTACTGATAGTAGGAACATGGATAAGCTTGAGCTGGACTTCAGATATTTCAAGACGATACAAACGATTCAGAATATCAAAGGATAGTGATGATGCATTAAAGCCGCAGACAATAGAGATATGGCGATAATCAATCATTGTAGTGATAAGTCGATTAAGAGAAGAATGGGATATTTCATTCATATAATATGTATCAACGTTTTGAGGAGGCTCTGACAAATGAAGGCTATCAGGCCCAACAAAAACAACTAATGATTCATGACCATCTAAACAATTCTGTGGGTAACATTCTTCGTTAGATAAGCGGATGCATGTAAATGACCTTGATTCCAGAGAAGAGTCGACAAAACGTTCCGATTCGGCCGCATTAAAAGGGAGAAATATATTAGATACACCTACACTGATTAGGTAGTTGATATCATTATGACAGAAATGTGTATATCCAAGCTTGCTATAGTCACATGAACCACCAGCAGTAACAAGACATAAACCAGTTTCTTGATAATAGGGTCCATCCTTTAGCTGCTCTAGAGCACGTTCAACCAAAAAAGGGTTAATAGAGTAAAGAAAAGGGTAAGAGCCTGCAACACTTAATCCCGTTGCAAAACTGACCATTGATGACTCTCTGATTCCATAATTAAGAACTTGGAGAGGACGTTGTTGTATACCTTTAGAAGCCTGGAAAACACCAAGATCACCAAGCAAAAGATATATGGAGTTGTCAGCAATGCAGTGATCAACTATTTTAGAAAGGGTTATGTCTCTCATGAAAAGTCGGTATAGTCAATTGATTCTAAAATTTGAGATAATTCACTTTGATCCTTGGGTATTCCAGCGTGCCACCTGCCAGGATCTCCCTGAGTAATTGGGGAGCCTAAACCCTTAGGGAGCTGACAAGAAATAAACTGTAAGCCTGGTAGAGATGCCATTAGCTGGAGAGAATGGAGGGACTCACGGTTTCTGATAGATAATTGATGCATTCTATTGCCAAATAGAGCGCATAAACTTTTTCTTACATTGAAAAAGTAATCACTATCAAAGGGTGTCGAATCAGCAAAACCATTGTAGTCAAGTATAATTTTGAGATCAATGCTTGGAAATGCCGTTATAAAGTTTAACGTCTCAATGATAGTGCCTTCTTGCAATTCACCATCACCAATAAAACAGATGACTCTACCTTTTATCCCTTTTGCATAATTATCGTATGCTAAGCCGCACGCCATTGGGAGTCCATGCCCTAAAGAACCAGTTGAAAATTTGACAAAATCACAGGACTTGACAACATGTCCATGGAAACGACTTTTTTCTTGGCAAAAAGTATCGTAAGGCTCTTCATTTATTTTTAAATGATGAAGCACAGAGTAAAGGCCTAAGGCTGAATGACCTTTGCTCAATACATAACTTGTCTGATCTTTATATGTTAGATCCTTGATTAAAGTCAGAAGGAGAGGGGCTAAAGATAGCGAACCACCGATATGACCAGACTTAGTATCGTAGGCCTTTTGGATAATCAATCGTGCAATCGAAGATAAATCAGTGTAATCAATCATTTTAATATCCAACCCTAATTAAATGAGAGTAAATTTCGGCTAAAGCATGCTCAATGGGTCTAAATTGTGAAAGAAATGGTTGAAATACATCTGACGAAATAGATGGCTTTCGCAGTTGGCCCGGGTCCGAAACTTGACCCCACAGAATATCTACATCGCATGCTTTACATGTTTGACGGACAATGAAAGCTAAGTCTTTGATAGATATTTCAGAATGATTAGACAAAAGGAAGTGAGATGGAGGAGCATCCTTAAGGATGCTTGTTTGTCTATCAGAGAGCAAAGCACTTGAGATGATCAGAGCTGCATCATCAGCAAACAAAAATTCTCTTAAGGGCTCACCATTTCCAAGCAATTCAACGGAAGAATCACCGTTTTTTAGTGCCGACAAGAATTTGATGAACAAAGCCGGAATGACATGTGCATTTAAAGGGTCTGAGAAATGATCACCTAAACCAAACAAATTACCCAATGTAATATTACAAGATGATATTTGATATTCACTCCAAAAAGCATCTGCATATGTCAGCTGCAATCGCTTAGCTAATGAATATGACTTATTCGAGCCGTGAGGAGGTCCATCTTCGATCTGATCGGGAGTCAGGGGATAAGACGCTGTCTTTGGGTAAACACATGTAGATAAGAAATTGTATGTTATGCACTTATGCTGAGAAAGCATTAAGCCATTATATAGCCCATCTGTAATTGAAACATTATTGGTCAAATAATTCGCAGGATGGTTAATTTGCGAATAAAGTCCACCAACAACAGCAGCACAATTGAGGACAACATCTGGACGAATATTATTTATAACATCACAGACATATGAAGAATTAGAAACATCTACTTCAGCATGGGTCTTAGTGTGAACCTCATGATGATCCTTCAGTACTCTATTGAAAGCATCTCCAAGGAGACCTGATGAACCAAAAATCAATATCTTCATGGCAACTACACCTTGTAATGCTCAGATGCAAACTGACAAACTTTAGCAATACCAGTGTTCAAATCAGTATAGCTGTAACTACCCAATATACTGTTGTAGGCGACAGGTATCACTTCTGTTGATTTTAAAGCGCCAAGGTGCGGATCACCTTTGCCTGGCTTGACATCAACATTGAAAAAGTCAGCAATCATTTTTGCTGCCGAATATATAGAAGTATAATTTGGATTACTAATGTTAAATGTGAAAATATCTGTTAAACCTGAACAACGTTTATCCCGAACACCTAACATCATATTAATCGCATCATCGATGTATAAATATTGGCGAATCGCTGAACCATCATCAATCAAGCTAACACAGCCGTCAACAAGAGCTTTGATAATCAACTCATACAAAACACGCTTATCGTCAAACCTAAAAGCAGGAGCATATGTGAGACAAATACGAAAACTTGTTGATCTTTCCTTGCCAATTATATTCTGGATAATCAACTCACCTAAAAGCTTTGATTCCGTATATATACCCCTTATGCCAGAGGTAAAAACACGGTTAGTATCAGATTCTGAGGCTTTATCGATCGATCCATAAACTTCTGAACTACTTGCATAATAAAAATGACCAGTGTCAGATAGTTTGTCATTTAGCCTTCCTATATCGTGAGAGTTAGCTTTAACCATACCTTCCCAAGATTCTCTAAATCGACCAGGCTGACCATAAGTCGCAAAGTGCCAAATCTCATCAAATTTTGATGTCTGGTTAGAAATTTCACTTTGGTAGTCAACTAGCTTGATTTTAGAATTACGAAAAAACAACTTGGAATCTATTGCAGATACTGAACTGTGATAAGTAGTGCAAACAACTTCATCATAATTAGAATCCTGGCACAGGCGATGTGCAAGATATTTGCCAATCATTCCAGTAGCTCCAGTTATGAGAACTCTCATGCCCGCTAAGTCAGTCAATAAAATTCTAGCATTATTCAGGTCCGGCAACAAAATGTTAATAGAGTCATGAGGACAACTGTTATCCGGGAGGAGAAAATTGATTTAGCCAAGTCAGCAAGCTTTGTTATATAAATCCTATTTAGCGGACCGCTAGATATTGCAGAGAATAGTACAGGCCTAAAGCAGAAGTGATTGGCAAAAAGCCCTAATGATCAAATTAAAAGCACACAAGAAAGAGAATTAATGCAAAACAATTATTATATGGCCACTCTTAAGAAAGGACTTTCTAGAATGCTGCAATCTAGCGATAGAAAGAGTCAAGCAATCTTTAATGATTTATATTATATAGCAGAAGGTAAATGCATGGCCTTGAATCTATCACGATCCTTATCTATAAGAACCTGATCATCGTCATCAGACACGAAGATATCAGACAGAATTCTATTGTCATCCGTTTTTATAATTGTGTCACCAATAACAAGCTCATCAATACATCCTGCGAGCAAGTGTTCAATAGCTTGTCTCGGTGTTGAAATCGTAGAGATGCCATGTCTATTAAAGCTAGTATTCAGTAAAGAGTAGATACCGCTACGATCCCCAAAGGTCTTAATCAGATCATGAAACCATGGATTTAAATTACTATCAACACACTGAACTCTGCTGGTACCATCAACATGAACTGCACATGGCATTGAGTCAAAAGCATTGCTCTTCATTGGTACAGCAGTTTGCATATACTCAGAACAACAATTCTCATAGTCGGTATAACTAGACAGTTCCTCGCGAAGAATGGCTGGTGCAAACGGCATAAACCAATCTCTCCTTTTTAAGTAACCATTTACTCTTTTCTTAAGTGCTTTGTTGCGTGGATCACCAATTATTGATCTGTTGCCAAGTGACCTAGGACCAAGCTCAGCTTTGCCCCTGAAAATACCAATGACTGCTCCATCTAGCAGACTATCAATTAGATCTTGTTTACAATATGGATGGGTTATAAGACGATACTGTTTCAAAAGAGTCTTAACTTCTTCCAAATCAATATCTTTGCCTATGTAGGGATTTCGTTGCCTCAAATAGGTAAATTCATTTGCGACTAAAAGGGCAGACCCTGTTGCTAAACCGCTGTCTCCAGGAGCCATACTGAAATGTGGCTGCTCTAACTGATTGTTACTTAAACTAAAATTAAGTCCTACATTATTATATAAACCGCCAGCGTAAGCAACAGGAGATGTCCCATATTTTGTGAATATTCGATTATTCATTTCAATAGATATATCCGCCAATACAAGCTCTGATGTCTTTGCTATATCGAAAGGGTCAAAATTAGAGAGTTCCTCAAAAAGGTCAACATTTCCAGGTACAGATTCTGCAACTTTACGCCATTCGAATGAATTACAACTATATCTTTCAGGTCGATATGGCGTACGGTGGACTCTTGCGGCCTTAAAAAGGGGCCAAATACCCTGCCATTCAAACCTGGTTCTTAGAATTTTTTCAATTGACAAATTTCTTTTACCGTAACCTGCCATTCCTGAAACCTTGCCATTCTCGTCTTGCCCAAATCCAAGGCATTCAGTAATTAGATTGTGAAACCTTCCAAGTGAGCCATAAAATCCTCTACTTTGAGAACGAGTCAATTCATCTAATAATACAAAGGAACCATTTTTTACACTAAACAAAGCGCCCTCTCTGAAATCTCCACTGTCTCCACCTCCATCTACGGTAAGAACTAATCCATCTTTCTTCTGACTTGTATAGAATGCAAGCGCTGCATGACTCAGATGGTGCTTTATTAACCTAATCCTTCCCTTTTTAACTGCATTATTGAAGCCTTCTTCGGTACCAAAGTCCTTAGATGGATGCAATTTAAGCATTGAACTCAACGTAGCCCATCTAAGATTGAATAAATCCTCGCCATCTGAGGGGAAGACCCAGACATCTATATCGTTGGGATTAATATTAAAATCCTTAATGGCAGAAAAAAATGATCGATCAGGAAAAGACTGCATTGCCCAAGTCTTTTCACTTGTCAATTTCATTTCTTCATGTGAGACAATTCTTTTAACGTCACCTTCTACGATTTCTACAAGACAAACACCTGGATCATGGCCTGGAAATTTATCACTAAAACAGTGTCCATATATGCTGCAAATAAACATGACATGAGGGAGATCTTCTAGCACTTTATCGCAAAGACTGCCGGACTGCACCATAAGGCGAGTGTTTATATGTGATCTATCGCAGACTTTTCGCCAGATCAATGCCAATCAAAAAATTATAAATATTGTTTAATAAAAAACAATCAGAAAATAGTGAGATCTAGGCAGTCATGTGAAAATATATTGTAGCAACAACACTGGGCTAACCAGGCTCTGCTGAATAGAATAAGTAAGAACAATAATCAGATAAGGTAAAAATAATTTTATGCACAATTTAATTTCTTATATTTTTTCGATACACTTACGGCATCATGTGAAGCTTCAAGCAATTATGCTGGGCGGAACGAAGGATCGACGTGTTCTCGAATTAGTTGTCGAAGTTCTGTTACACCAAGGAAGTCTGGATTAGAACCAGAATTGTACGAAAAACCGGGTTCTACTGGTCTGTATGGAACACCATATGAATCATATTGCTTAAGGACAGATCCATCAGTCGGCAATATTGCATAATATTCGCCAAGATCGACGGTCGAGAAACTGTCCGACGCTGTAACCATCTCTTCATGAATTTTCTCGCCAGGACGAATACCAATAATGGGTTTCTCACATCCAGGGCCAATGGCTTCCGCAACATCAGTAATTCGGTAGCTCGGGATCTTAGGCACGAGTAACTCGCCACCATGTGTATGGTCAAGCGCCCAAAGAACCATCTCTACACCCTCTCTCAATGAAATATTAAACCTTGTCATCGCTGAATCTGTGATAGGCAGTACACCTGAAGAAACTCGACTAAGGAAAAAAGGTATGACTGATCCACGGGAACCCATAACATTTCCGTAACGAACTACGGAAAAACGCAAGTCTCTAGAACCCTTGATATTATTGGCTGCGATGAAGAGTTTGTCTGAGCAAAGCTTTGTGGCACCATATAAATTAATTGGTGCAGCAGCTTTATCCGTACTAAGGGCTACGACTCTATGAACATCTGAGTCAAGACAAGCCTGAATAAGATTCTCAGCACCAAGTAC
>MDSZ01221818.1_pt1 | contig 15290 bp, 8 predicted proteins | sample 811201 | NCBI WGS metagenome assembly MDSZ01 (sample SAMN05326647, study PRJNA326480) | marine metagenome | isolation source: seawater | place: Indian Ocean: North | collected 2010
ATCATCAGAAAAACCTTTAGATGGGGTTAATTTAATCCCTTATATTAAAAATGAAATTTTAACCCCACCACATGACTATCTGTTTTGGAGAAAATTTGATCATGGGGGATTGGCGGTTAGAAGAGGAGATATAAAGGTAGTGAAGGATCGACGAACCGACAAGCAAGGCGTGGTAAGTTACAATATTGAAAATGATGTATCTGAAAAAGTAGATATTTCACAATCATTTCTGAAAGAAAAAAATAAATTAGTTGATCTTCATAGTCAATGGAATGCAGAACTTAAGCCTACGCGTTTTCCAACACTTGGTAATCATAAATGGTGGATTAAAAATAAATTGGAAGGACAGGGTAAATGATAAAATTATTAATAGTGTTACTTTTTTTTATATCCCATATTTCCTCTTCTGCTGATAAACCAAATATAATATTCATCTATGCTGATGATATCGGTTACGGAGATTTTGGCTGTTATGGAGGAGAGGTTCAAACAGTAAATATTGATGATATTGCAGAAAAAGGAGTTCAATTTTTAAATGGATATTGCACATCCTCAACATGTACACCCTCAAGATATTCATTATTAACAGGTGAGCATGCATTTAGAAATAAGGGAGCAAAAATATTAGAGGGAAATGCTCCTTTAATAATTGATCCTAAAAGACCAACTATTGCACAATTTCTAAAAGATAATGGTTATTCTACTATGTTATCTGGAAAATGGCATTTAGGACTAGGAACAGCAATAGAATCGTTAAATTGGAATGGAATAATAAGCCCAGGACCCAAAGAGTTAGGATTTACCGATTCATTTCATATGGCAGCAACAGCAGACCGTGTTCCATCAGTTTACATTAGAGATGGTAAAGTCGTAGATTTGGACCCAAACGATCCTATCGAAGTTAGTTATGTAAAAAAGGTTGGAAATGAACCAACAGGCTTGTCTCATCCTCATCTATTATCCGTTCAGGCAGATGAGCAACACGCAAAAACGATTATTAATGGAATAAGTAGAATTGGCTGGATGAGCGGCGGTCATCAAGCGAGGTTTAGGGACGAAGACATGGCGGATACCTACCTAAATGAAGCGATATCCTTTATTCATAAATCTAAAAACAAACCATTTTTTCTATATTTTGCACCCAATGAAAACCATGTACCCAGAATTGTTCATAAAAGATTTCAAGGATCTACCTCCTTAGGCCCACGTGGAGACGCTATTGCGGTATTCGACTGGTGTGTGGGTAGATTAGTAGAAGAATTAAAAATTGCGAATGTGTATGATAATACATTAATTATTATCACATCAGATAATGGACCTGTACTATTTGATGGGTATTGGGATGGAGCAATTGAAAAAAAGGGAACTCATAAAGCAGCAGGTCCGTTAAAAGGTGGTAAATATAGTTTATGGGAGGGAGGTACCCGTGTCCCATTTATTGCATATTGGCCAAAAAAATCAAAACCACTTGTCTCGAATGCTATTGTTAGCCAACTTGATTTATATGCAACGATTGCTGATATAATAGACATACCAATTCCTGAAAATGCTGGACAAGATGGGGTAAGCGTTTTAGATGCATTGATAGGTGAATCAGAGGTGGGAAGATCTTATGTGGTACAAGAGGCTCCTTATGGGTTAGCCATAAGATTTGAAAATTTTAAATTCATCCCTCCGGGGATAATTCGTGAAAGAGTTGGAATAGGAAGGTGGAAGCAGACAAATGTTCCTAAACCAGGATTTTTATTTGACCTCTCCAATGATATTAATGAAGATACAAATTTATCCTCTATATATCCAAATAGAGTTAGAGAAATAAACGAATTATTAATTAATATACGTTCTAGGAAGAATTAAACGAAATGTTTTATAAGATATTTATACTTCTTTTATGTTTAAGCTCATCAAATGTTTTCGCTGCAAAACATGTCCCTATTTTTTCTACCGCAGGCTTCATAGAAAATGATCCAGAGGTTAGGCAAGCGTTCAATTTTAATATTGGTTGGAGGTTCATGAAAGGGGATATTGATGGTGCCTTTTCGAAGAAATTTAATGATAAAGATTGGAAGTTAGTTAATTTGCCTCATGGTATTGAAATCCTTCCATTATGTGCAAGTGGAAGTATTAATTATCAGGGTCCTAGTTGGTATCGAAAATATTTTACTTTAGATGAATCCTTCAGGGATAAGAAAATATTTGTTCACTTTGAAGGAATTATGGGTATTTCTAAAATTTGGATTAACGGTAAATTAGTTAATACTCATTACGGAGGGTATTTTCCTGTTCATATTGATATTTCAGAATACATTGATATTGAAAAAGAAAATACTATAGCCGTCTATGCGGATAATAGTAATAATTCTTTATATCCTCCCGGAAAACCCCAGGAGTTATTAGATTTTACCTATTTTGGAGGTATGTACAGAGATGTATGGTTAATTAAGCTTAATAAGACATATATAACTCACCCGTTAGGAGTTGATAAAATTGCTGGCGGCGGTGTTTTTTCAGTAACAGAACGTATTGAAAACAACCAAGCTTTTTTAAAGGTATTAGTAGATATAGAAAATGAAGATATAAATAAACAATTAACCATAAGAACTTCTCTAACAGATAAAAATAATTTCTTAGCCGCCGAATATATTATTGAAGAAGAAGTAAATGCTTTATCCTCTCAATCATTTGATTTTACAATAAAAGTTGATAACCCATTACTTTGGTCACCTAATAATCCTCATTTGTATAATTTATGTATAGAAATATCAGATCACAAAGGAAAAAAAATTGACTCATATCTAAAAAAAATTGGTATTAGGACAATCGAGTTAAAAGGAAGAAAAGGATTATTTCTCAACGGGGAAAAATATCCTGAACTATTATTAGGAGGCAATCGTCATCAAGACTTTGCTCACATAGGAAATGCTTTACCAAACAATCTTCATTGGAGAGATGCACTAAAGCTAAGACAGATTGGGATGAAAGTAATTAGATCCGCTCATTATGCTCAAGACCCTGCCTTCCTTGATGCATGCGATGCACTCGGATTATTCGTTGTAAATACGATCCCAGGATGGCAATTTTGGAATGATGATCCAATATTTTCAGAAAGAATGTTAAGTGATGTTAGAAAGATAATTCGTCTTGAGAGAAATAGACCGTCATCACTTATTTGGGAAATTATCCCCAATGAAACACATTTCCCCGACCAATTTGCGATAAAAGCTACTTCATACGCTCATGAAGAATTTCCTTTTAATGGATTTTATACTGCTACAGATGGTCGATCTCATAGGTCATCCGCTCAAGAATATTTCGATGTTTTATATGCAGATGATACAATGTGGAAATACAGGGATAAAAGTGTATTTAAAAGAGAATGGGGAGATTATGTTGATAATTGGATTGATCATAATTCTGTTAGTCGAGTGGCAAAACAATGGGGTGAAATTCCTCAGCTTCATCAGGCATATCATTATTTTGATGAAGAATGGCTAGAAGATGATAAAATAATAACATGGCCCTCATTAACGAAGATTTTTTCAGCAAGTCCTGCTTTAGTAGGGGCAACGTTATGGCATCCTTTTGATCATCAACGAGGATATCACCCTGATCCCTTTTGGGGAGGAATTATGGATGCTTATAGACAACCTAAATTTTCCTATTATTTGTTTAAATCCCTTTCATCTGTTAATGAAAGTAATAATATTACAAATGTTGAGCATGAACCATTTGTTTATATAGCTCATCTTATGACTCCATTTTCACCTAATAATGTTACTATTTTTACAAATTGCGAAGAGGTAAAATTAACTTCTTTTGGAAAACATTATGGAATTCAAAAAGCCTATGATGATTTGAGTCCTGTACCACGTGTTCCAGTTGTTTTTACCAATGCATTTAATTATGATGATGCACGTAATAAAAATAAAAAGGAGTATGGAAAGATAAATCAAAAAAGAAATGTTAATTCGCAAATTATAGCAGAAGGATTAATTGATAATAAAGTGGTAGCCACTCACACTCGATGGCCAGTTGGAAGAAAAAATAAAATAATATTAAAGGTTGATGATACAAATATTCAACCACTAGCTGATGGAAGTGATATTACTCCTGTGGTAGCATACTTAGTGGATAACGAAAATGGAATTAAAAGATTAAGTGACGAGTACATTCGTTTTACAGTTTTGGGCGAAGGAGAATTAATAAACGGGATTAATACAGAAATTAATCCTCAAAAACTCTTGTGGGGTGAGGCGGTAGCATTAATTCGTTCCACAACCACTTCAGGAGAGGTGGTAGTCAGAGCTGAAACAATTAAAAATAGTATTAATAGTCCTCAATCAGCTGAGCTTACTTTTAAAACATTACCTTCTTCACAATCATTATTATTCTCAGAACAACCTGAATTCATATATGATAAAAATACTGAAGCAGAGATAAGTAATAACACTCATAATAATGATATTGATAATTATAGAAACGAGCTGATGAATGTGGGAAAACAACAACAAGATTTTATTCAATGATTCGAGGCTAATCAAATGGTAAAATATTTATTAATACTTGTGCTATATTTTTTATGTGGAAATACGAGTAATACTTTAGCTAAAAATGAACAGCCAAATATATTATGGATATATGTAGAAGACATGTCGCCGTGGCTAGGATGTTATAATGACAAGATAAACCAAAATAAAACCCCTAATATTGATTTAATTGCAAAAAAAGGGGTGTTATTTGAGCGTGCATTTGCTCCTGCTCCTGTTTGTTCTGCAACACGTTCAGCTATGATGCTCGGTCAGTCTGCAATTCGTTTTGGAGCTCATCAACATCGTTCATCTCGAGCCGGTACGTCAATTTATTTACCTGAAAATTATAAGTTACTCCCTGAAATTTTAAAAGATGTTGGCTATACCACCTTTAATTTTGGAAAAGATGATTACAATTTTATTTGGGATACATCTATTTATTCTCATAAACTTCAATCATCAACAAATTTCCTATCGTTAATCGATAAACAACCTTTTTTTGGACAAATTCAAACAAAGGGAGGCAAGGGTAATCTTTGGAAATTCCCAGATAATCGTCGAACAGATCCGGCAGAGGTTACTGTTCCAAAGGATTATCCTGATGATGACATTTTTAGAAATATTGTTGCACAACATTATGACGCAATACGATTAGAAGATGATGGTGTTGGAAAAATTTTAGATGGATTAGATGCTGCAGGCATTCTAGATAATACAATTATCGTATTTTTTTCTGATCATGGAGCGAATCATTTAGTACGTCACAAGCAAATGGTAACGGAAGGGGGATTGCATGTGCCGCTAATCATGTGTGGACCCAGTCATCTTATTCCGGTAAACAAACGACGAACCGATTTAGTTAATCTTTTAGATTTATCTGCTACTACGTTGTGGTGGGCAGGAGTTGACATTCCACATTGGTATGAAGGTAAAAATTTATTTTCACCATCTTTTGTTCCACGTGAATTTATTGGAGCTCACAAGGACCGTTTAGATCATACGATAGACAGAGTGAGGTCAATTCGGACAGAACGATTTAGGTATATAAAAAATTATAAGTTAGATCGTATTTTTCTTCAGCCACAGTACCGAGATAATAGAACTGCGATATTGCACCTAAAAAAATTGTTAAATGAAAATAAGTTATCAGATCTGCATCGTAATATTTATTTTGGAGAAAGGCCTTCAGAAGAATTCTATGATATTGTAAATGACCCGGCTATGACAATTAATTTAGTAGCTGATTTAAATTATAAGGGTGAATTGGATAAACATCGAGAATTATTAAATATTTGGCTATCTCATGGTGATATGGGAGTTAACGAAGAAACTATTGATACATTAAAAGCTAACGGTGAAAATCAAATTTGGGGAGAAGGTGTAAATATTGAATATGAAAGATATCGTGTTGATAGCGATGGAGATGGTCTTTCTGATAAGTGGGAAAAAATAAATAATCGTAACCCAACAGATGATAAATTAGTTTATTTATTTGATTGTGGTGGATGGCAAACAGAAGGATGGAAATCAGATAATATAAAATCTAACATCGCGGGATTTTTAGGAACGTTAGATTTTAAATTAGAAAATAGTTCAAATTCTATTAAAAAGAATGGATTGAATTTTGAATTTAATACATCCATGCAAATGGATATCCATGCATCATTTGATAAAGATATATTATTACATGTATTGGTAAATGATCGATTAGTTGGTAAAAAGAAAATTTCATCCACATCATCGATTATTTCAACCCCAATTTCTTTGAATTTATCAAAAATCAAAAAAAATATTTCTAATATTGAATTAGTTTTTAGTGGTATAAAGAATACAGAAGTAGTAATTGATAAAATTTTCGTCAATAAATTTCAACAAGCACTTAGACCGAATATCATTTATATCCTTGCCGATGATTTAGGATATGGAGAAGTTGGATATAATGGTCAAAAATTAATTAAAACTCCTGAGCTTGATAAACTAGCTTATGCGGGTATGAGATTTACAGACCATTATTGTGGTAATTCAGTTTGTGCTCCATCTAGATGTTCATTATTAACAGGTCTTCATCCAGGTCATGCATACATCAGAGCAAATAGTCCAGGTTATCCAAATGGGCAAACTCCACTTCCTGAAAATACAGAAACAATTGCAAAATTAGCTAAAAGAGGGGGGTACACAACCGCAATAATTGGAAAATGGGGATTAGGAGGAGTTTTAGAAGATAAGCCAAATCCAATTTTAAATAGCGGTCATCCAAATAATCAAGGATTTGATTATTTTTATGGATATTTAGACCAACGTAAAGCTCACAATTATTATCCAACTCATCTTTGGAAGAATGATGAATATATTAAACTTAATAATTCAACAAATGGATGGAATAAAAGTAACAGAGACTACAGTCATGACTTAATGACTGAAGAAGCATTAAAATGGATAAGGTATAATCAAGACAAGCCAATGTTCTTATACCTGGCCTATTGTATTCCTCATACTTGGTGGCAGGTTCCAGATTTAGGAGAATATGATAAAAAAGATTGGCCAGAAAGCCATCTAAATGTTCAAGCTGCAATGGTCTCAAGAATGGATAGAGACATAGGAAGAATAAATAAGCTCATCGAGAACCTTGGATTAGCTAAAAATACATTAATAATTTTTAATTCAGATAATGGTGCTCACGCCCAAGGTTTAACTAAAGATTTTTTTAATACAACTGGAGGGTTAAGTGGAAAGAAAAGATATATGACTGAAGGCGGTATTCGTTCTCCAATGATTGCATATTGGCCAGGTATGATTAAAGAAAATACCATTTCGTCTCATTTATCAGCTTTTTGGGATATGTTGCCAACTATGTCAGACTTAATTGGAGAGCCAATTAAAGGAAGAACCGATGGCATATCAATGCTTAATGAGCTTTTGGGTAAATCAGAGATCCAGAGAAATCATGAATATTTATATTGGGAATTATATGAAGGTAGACCAAATTGTAGCATTCGACTTAAGGAATGGAAAGGGATTGTAAAAGATAGAAGAGATGGAATGAATGTTGAGTTATATAATCTTAAAAATGATTTTGCTGAAGAAGATAATGTTGCTGCATTGCATCCTAAAATTGTTAATAAAATGATAAAACTTATGAAAGAAGCTCATGAGCCAAGTCCTTTTTGGGATAAAGATAATACTCCTCTATTTAATGCATCTGCTGCATGTAAAAATACAGGGGTTTCTTATAAACCCTTGTCCAATGAAAATAAATAATATATATGTGGAATCTATTTGGGAGATAATGGTATGGGAATAATTGATATAATAGTTTTTGTTTTATTTATTTTGATTGTTATTGGTACGGGGTTGTTTAAATCGAAATCTGATAATATATCCACTGATAATGATGCCGAAAATTATTTTCTTGCAGGTCGTGGATTATCTTGGTGGTTAATTGGATTTTCTCTAATTGCTGCAAATATTTCAGCTGAACAATTTGTTGGTATGTCTGGCCAAGGAGCAGGACTATATGGGTTATCTGTCTCCAGCTGGGAGTGGTTAGCAGCAATTACCTTGGTGGTAGTTGCATTTGTTTTATTACCTTATTTTTTACGATCAGGAATTACAACTATTCCAGAGTTTCTGGAAGTTCGTTATAATCATTGGTCAAGACTCTTGATGACACTATCCATGATTTTAATTCTTATAGGAGTCAGTTTAATAGGAGTTATTTATGCTGGAGCATTAACATTAACGGAACTAATGTCACAGTTTCAATTTGATTTATCATTAGCTGGTTGTTGTTGGGCATTAGGCATTATGGCGGCTATTTATGTCGCTGTTGGAGGATTGAAAGCTTGCGCTTGGGCAGATCTTTTACAAGGATCTGCATTAATTATTGGAGGAGGTGTAATTACCTATTTTGCTTTTACCGCACTTAATACAACTCCGTCCTCTGAATTGATGTCATCTACAGGAGGTTCAATATCTATTGATGAAAGTATGGGTGCTATTGAAAAGTTTAACGCTTTAAACGAATCTGTTATGCATATGGGTAGTAATCCAACAATGCCATGGGGAATTTTACTTTTAGGTATTTGGATTCCCAATTTTTACTACTGGGGATTAAATCAGTATATTACACAGCGCGTATTAGGATCGGCTTCATTATCCGAGGGACAGAAAGGGTTAGTTCTTGCTGCAGGATTAAAATTACTAATTCCTTTTATCATAGTTATTCCTGGTATTATTGCCTTTAATCTATTTAGCTCTGAGATGGCTACAAATGCTGGAAATGTTATGGCTGTATATGAAGAAGCTGCAGCTTCTTCAAATAAAGGAAATACTATATTTCAATTAGATTCTCGATGGGCTATGGCAAATCCTGATAAAGCTGCCGAAGTGAATGCATTTAATGAGAGTGTTATTAATAGAGTTGGTTCAGAAAGTATAGTAGTAAGTGAAATAAATAATTTTAAATATGATTCTGCATTGGGATTGCTAATAACAAAACTTATTCCTCAGAATGTTGGCTTATTGGGTTTTGTGATAGCAGCTTTATTAGGAGCAATTGTTTCATCATTAGCCGCTGTATTAAATGCTGCATCAACTTTACTCACAATGGATGTTTATCAGCGTTATTTAAAACCTAAGGCTTCACAACGTCAACTGGTATCGATTGGAAGAATTTGTATTGGAATATTTGTAATAATTGGATGCATTGCCTCACCATTATTAGCGAATAACAGTTCTATCTTTGAATTTATTCAAAAATTTCAAGGTTATGTTTCAACTGGTATAGTAGCAGTATTTATATATGGCTTAGCCAATCGTTCTGGAGGTGATTGGGCAGGGGTTATTGGGCTCGTTGCAAATCCAATTATATATTATTTGTTAAGTGAGAGTATTCTTTTTCCTGAAACACATTTTCTTTATTCGATGTCTTATTCATTGATTGCAGTATTGGCTATTTTATTCATTTATGGATATTTTCATAAACGAGCTGAAAAAATAATATTTTCAACCAATACAACAATGGATTTAACAAGATCTAATGGTGCACTTTGGGCAGGCTGGATCGTTTGTATTTTAACCGTATTACTTTATGTTGTTTTTTGGTAAACACATTATTAAGGAATAATTATAATGACAAATAATAATACAATTTTGAATCTTTTTGATGATTGGAATAAAGCTCTTCAAACAGGTAATCCTGATGAGGTAGTTAAATTATATGATAAAAATGCAATATTGTTACCTACTTTATCTCCTCAAGTCCGACATTCACATGAGGAAATAAAAGATTATTTTGTTCATTTTTTAGCAAAAAAACCAATTGGTAAAATTAATGAATCTAATATCAGAATTTTTGGTAATTTAGCAATTAACTCAGGAATTTATACTTTTAATTTTAAGGATGGTAATTCAGCACAAGCAAGATTTACATATGTTTATAAAAAAGTAGATGAAAACAATTGGATAATTGTCGAGCATCATTCTTCTTTATTGCCCTAAATAAGTTTGCCGGAGTGGCGAAATTGGTAGACGCACGGGATTCAAAATCCCGCGACTTCGGTCATGTGGGTTCGAGTCCCACCTCCGGCACCACTCATCCTTTCATATCCTCTAATTCAATTCCTTTTGTTTCGTTAACAAATTTTATTATAAAAATTAACGAAATAAGAGCAAATATGGCATAGATCCCATAAGCTCCTCCTAAGCCTGTTGTGACAAGTAAAATAGGAAATGTCATAGTAATTAAAAAATTAGATATCCATTGAGCAAAACCGCTAATTGCTAGACCAGAACCTCTAATTTGATTTGGAAACATTTCTCCAAGCATTACCCACATGACTGGACCCCAAGACGCATTAAAAAATATGACATATAAATTTGCAGATATTAATGCAATTAATCCTTGATTATTATTAAGTATTAAACTTCCATTTGTATCCAATGCAGCGTTTGTAAAAATAATAGCCATAATTCCAAGGGTTATACACATGCCTATAGAGCCAATTTTTAAGAGGGGCTTTCTTCCAATTTTATCGATTACAAAGATTGCAATTAAGCAAGCTAATATACTTACTGTTCCGCTAGATACATTTATTAGTAATGAATCGGATTCTGAGAAACCAGCAGATTGCCATAATACAGCTCCATAATAGAAAATTACATTTATTCCGACAAGCTGTTGAAATATAGCTAGTCCTATACCAATCCAAACTATAGGTCTTAATCCAAATTTTTTATGGATTATATCTTTAATAGTAGGGGTATGATTAGAGTTTAAAGAAGATTTTATTTCGTTTAGTTTGTTCTGAGCATCTTCATTAAACAATTTAGTTAAAACTTTTATTGCCATCTTATCATTTCCTTTAGCAACTAGATATCTCGGACTTTCAGGTATAAGTAATAGAGTGACAAAAAAAGTAATTGCAGGAATTAATTCAACCCAGAACATCCATCTCCATGCTTCATAATTACCGGCTAAAATGTTGGTTGAACCTCCAGCTTTACCGGCTATAAAGTAATTACTAAGAAAAGCAACTGTCAGCCCTACAATAATCGCTATTTGTTGTATAGATGATAAACGTCCTCTGTATTTAGCAGGGGCAATTTCGCTTATATAGGCTGGTGCAAGAACACTTGCTGCTCCGACTGCAAGACCACCAATAATTCTGTAAATTATAAATTCATTTGAAGTTATTGCAATCCCTGAACCCCATGCACTTAGCGTAAAAAATAATGAGGAAATAATAAGAACATTTTTCCGTCCAATTTTATCAGCCATTGTTCCGGCAAAATATGCACCAAAAGCACACCCTAAAAGCATTGATGCAACGCTAAATCCTGTTGCAACACTATCTGAATTAAATGCTGTTTTTAAACCTTCTACTGTTCCGTTAATTACACCGCTATCAAAACCAAATAAAAAACCACCAATAGTTGCTACAAGACTAATTAATATTGTGAACTTCATTATACTCTCCAAAAATTTTATTTAAAATGATTGGCATTTAAACATTACTATATTTCAATGGCCAGTGGTTTAATTAATATATTTTTTTAAGGTCAACATATGAAAAATCTTTTTTTACTATTACTTTTTTTTCTTTCACTCTTTTCAAATTGTTATTCTAAACAATTAAAACATTTGGATACAACGCTGTCCTATGAAGAACGTGTAAATCATCTAATGAATGAAATGACGCTGGATGAAAAGATTGCGCAAATGTGTCAATTTGTTGGCTTAAATTATTTAGCTTCTACATCAAAAAATATGACTACAGAAGATATCCTTAACAGTGATTCAAAAGCTAGTTATCCTGGATTAATGACAAAGGATATTGCAGATATGATCGTTGACGGAAAGATCGGTTCTTTTTTACATGTGTTAATCCCTGAGCATGCAAATCAATTACAACGATTGGCAGCTAAATCGCGCTTAAAAATTCCATTATTAATTGGAATTGACGCCATTCATGGAAATGGAATGGTTAGAGGAACAACAATTTATCCATCTCCTATTACATTAGCTTCATCATTTAATGATGATTTCGCCTTTAGGGTAGGTAGAGAAACAGCATTGGAAATGAGAGCAACAGGTTCACATTGGGCTTTTACCCCTAATGTGGATGTATTAAGAGATCCTAGGTGGGGTAGATCAGGAGAAACTTTCGGAGAAGACCCGTTATTAGTCGGTAATCTTGGATATTATACGATCAAAGGACTCCAATTAGACGATTTTACAGGAGATAATAAAGTAATTGCGTGTGCTAAACATTTTATAGCTGGTTCAGATCCAAGAAATGGACTTAATTTTTGTCCGATGGATATATCCGATAGAAGTTTACGTGAAATATATTTAAAACCTTATGAAAGAGCGGTAGAAGCAAATGTTTTCACTGTTATGGCGGCACATAACGAGGTAAATGGAATACCTTCTCACATGCATAAAGAATTATTAACTAAAGTTCTGAGAAATGAAATAGGTTTTAATGGATTTATTGTAAGCGACTGGCTTGATATCGAGCGATTGGTTATTTTACATAAGGTTGCTGAGGATTTAAAAGAGGCTTCATATTTAGCTGTTGATGCTGGTATTGATATGCATATGCATGGACCTGATTTTTTAGAAGCAGTTAGAAATTTAGTTATTGAAGGAAAATTACCGAAAGAAAGAATCGATCAAGCGAGTAAAAAAATATTATTAGCAAAGTTTAAGCTTGGTTTATTTGAGAACCCTTATGTTGATATAGATAAAGTGGAACAGCGTATTTTCACAAAAAAGCATCAACAAACATCATTAGATATTGCTAGAAAATCAATTGTACTGCTTAAAAATGAAAGTATTTTGCCAATAAAAAGTAATAAATTTAAAAATATCTTAGTTACAGGACCTAATGCAAACAATCATTCAATTTTGGGAGATTGGGTTAAACCACAACCTGAAAAGAATGTAACCACAGTTTATGAGGGTATAAGGAATATTGGTAATGAAAAGGGATTTTCCGTAAATTATTTTAATTCAGGGGAAAGTATTAGAGATATATCAGATAAAAACATAAATGAAACTGTAGAATATGTCAAAAATAACATGTTCGATTTAATTGTTGTTGTTGTAGGTGATAATTCAATGAGAGATTTACACGGTCAAAAGACAGCAGGGGAAAATATGGCGCGTGCTGATATAAATCTTGCTGGAAATCAGCTTAAGTTAATAAAGTCTTTGTATAAAACTAATATTCCTATTATTACTATCCTAGTTAATGGAAAACCCATAGGAGAGCCTTGGTTGGAAGATAATATTCCTGCTATTGTTGAATCATGGGAACCAGGTAGTTTTGGCGGACAGGCAATAGCAGAAATTATTTTTGGAGATATTAATCCTAGCGGAAAATTACCCGTTACCTTTCCAAGAAGCGTTGGACAAATACAAATGGTGTATAATCATAAGCCCTCACAATATTTTAAAAAATATGGATTTGAACAAACAGTACCTCTTTATCCTTTTGGGTTTGGTTTGAGTTACTCTAAATTTGAATATTCTAATTTACAGTGTGAAGTAGTTGATCAAGAAAATATAAATGTAATATTTGAAGTGAAAAACAATAGTAATATAGATGGAGAAGAAGTTGTTCAGCTTTATTTTAATGATAATATAAGCTCTGTAACTCGTCCTGTTAAAGAACTAGTAGATTATAGAAGAGTATTTATTAAATCAGGTGAGACAAAAACATGTGTCTTTAATATACCTATTAAAAAACTAATGTTTTATGATATTAATATGATTAGATGTGTTGAAAAAGGGTCATTTACATTTATGGTTGGTGGAAGTTCTTCTGAACAGGATCTAATAAGTACAGATATATATATTTCTGAAAAATATAAATATTGAAAATACAAATTATATTTTCTTAAAAAGTTCAATTTTATCATCAATATTTACACAATTAAAAATGTTTTTCTGTAACCTTGTATTGTCAGTAATGATGCTTGTAGCAAAGTCGATTTTGGAGTCATCACACTTAAAGGATTTTAAATTTTTTATAATATTAGAAGATTTTTCAATGTCATTAATTGATTCTTTAATTTTTTTGTTAACTATTTCTTCAATATTTAAATTGTTTTCAACAGAATTTACTAATTCAATAGATGCTTGAAGATATGGTTTGTTAAAATATACTTTCTTAATTAATACTTTCGACAATCCTAAAAGCATAAGATCGGATGTACCATCATCATTTGTTTTACAAGATTGAACGATTCCTATAGATGAATAACATTTTGCTGAATCATATAGTGAAAACTTACTCGATGAGATTCCAAAAATCCTAGAGCTGGATAATACAAATTCTAACATTTCTCGATACCTGATTTCAAATATATGCAATGGAAGAATGCAATTTTTAATTAAAAAAACTCCATCCAAACACATAAAAGGAATTTTACTTGGTATAGATAATTTATTCATACAAAATATTAATCATTAATTCATAATTTCTTACAATTTATTTTTAAAGCATATTACTTAAAAATTATTTAATTATATGAAATTAATTTATTTTGAAAAAAATCTAGTTGAAATATGCTTTAGTTTTTCTAAATCTTTTGTATTGAAACAATCATGATTTGTAATTATCGCTGCATCAAGACTTGTCAGTGCTGGATCATTAGGATCGCAAAAATCTTCAAATTTTTTTACAACATTTTTTATAACATTTTTTGCATTAACTGTATTAGATTTAAATGTATCGATTACTTGATTTACACTAACATTGTCGTATTCATCATGCCAGCAATCAAAGTCCGTTACCATAGCTATTGAGGCATATCTTATTTCTGCTTCTCTTGCTAATTTAGCCTCAGGCATATTTGTCATTCCTATAACATCTGCATTCCATGATCTATACATTTGAGATTCGGCCTTAGAAGAAAATTGAGGACCTTCCATAACAACATAAGTTCCGCCTTTTTGATATGGAGTACCAGTTGCTTTCAATGCATTTTCACAAGCATTCATTAAGCCTTTACTTGTTGGATGTGCCATTGACACATGAGCAACTATATTATTATCAAAAAAAGTTTTTTTTCTTTGATTGGTTAAATCAATATATTGATCAACTATTACAAATGTTTTAGGAAACAAATCTTCCTTAAGTGAGCCAACTGCGGATATAGAAATAATATCTGTAACACCAAGCATTTTTAGAGCACATATGTTTGCTCTATAGTTAATATTTGTAGGAGATATTTTATGGCCTTTTCCATGTC
>MDSZ01045822.1_pt1 | contig 15289 bp, 12 predicted proteins | sample 811201 | NCBI WGS metagenome assembly MDSZ01 (sample SAMN05326647, study PRJNA326480) | marine metagenome | isolation source: seawater | place: Indian Ocean: North | collected 2010
GAATGGGTGGTTATGCTTCTTTTCCTATATGTATAGCAGCAAGTATTCTTAGAATAAAATTATAATCTATGAAAATAATTTGATAATTGGAAAAGCTAACAAATCTTTGTTACCTTTTGCTAAAAAAATTTTTGTTTCTTATAAAGAACTAGAGGGAATTCCTCAAAAATACAGTGATAAAATTATCGAGATAGGAAATATAATTAATAAAGAAATTTTTGAATTTTCGAAAAGAAACAAAGGAATTACAAATATATCTAAATTAAAAATTCTGATACTTGGAGGCAGTCAAGCAGCAAAAATATTCGCTGAGATACTTCCAAATATTTTTTATGATTGCATTAATAAAGGAATTTCCTTAAAGATTTATCAGCAATGTTTACCAGACCAAATTGAGGAACTTAAAGTTTTTTATGATAGATCAAAAATTGAATTTGAAACATTTAATTTTAGCGATAATCTAATTGATTATTTTTCTAAAGCAAACTTAGCTATAACAAGATCAGGATCATCTATGTTATCAGAACTTACAAATGCAAATATACCCTTTATTTCTGTGCCTCTACCATCTTCTGCAGAAAACCATCAACTAAAAAATGCTATTTACTATGAAAAAAAAAAGTTTTCTTTTTTAATTGAGGAAAAAGATTTGAAGACAAAACTTTTTAAGCTTATTAAAGATATAAATGATAATAACTCAATATTATTCAATATTATTCAAAATCAAAAACATTATTCTGACAAAAACGTTTACAAGAATGTCAATCAAGCTTTGAAAAAAATTATCAATGAGAAAAATTAATTTAGGTCAGAAAGAAATTATTCATTTTGTAGGCATTGGAGGTATAGGGATGAGCGGGCTAGCTCAAATTATGAAGAACATGGGTTTTAGAATTCAAGGAAGCGATCAAAATAAAAATAAGAACACTTTAAGTTGTTCACGAGCAGGAATAAAAATTTTCATTGGACACGCAAGGAAGAATGTAAAAAAATCTACCTTATTAGTAAAATCATCTGCAATAAAAAAAAATAATTGCGAAATAAGATATGCAAGAGAAAAAAAAATTCCAATATACTCCAGGGCAGAAATATTAGCAGATGTAGTTTCCCTCAAGAAAAATATTATAATTACAGGCTCTCATGGTAAAACAACTACAACATCCCTAGTTTCAAAAATTTTATCAGACCAAAAGCTTGATCCCACAATAATTAATGGAGGAGTGATAAACTCTCTCAAAAGTAATGCAAAATTAGGAAAAGGTGACTGGGCAATATTAGAAGCAGATGAGTCAGATGGTAGTTTTCTTAAACTTCCAATAAACTACTCAATTGTAACGAACATTGATTATGAACATGTAGATTTTTATAAAAATTTTAAAACCCTTGAAAATTCTTTTATAAAATTTATTGAAAAAACGCCACCAACTGGAAAATCAATAATTTGCATTGATAATAAAAACATTAAAAAGATTTTTAAAAGAATTAAAAACAAAAATATCATTACTTACGGGGAGGATAAACTTTCGAACTATAAAATTTCTAATATTAGATATAATGTAAATTATTCAATATTCGACCTTAGTTATCTTAATATTCAGAAAAAAAATAAAAAAATTAAAAATATAAAATTAAAATTATTAGGAAAGCATAATGTGCTCAACGCAGCAGCTGCAATTACTGTTTGTTTAAATTTAGGAGTCAACCAGAATATTATTAAACGTTCCTTAAAAAATTTTTCAGGCGTTCAAAGGAGGATGACTAAAATATTTTCTAAAAATAATACTGATTTTTATGACGATTATGCCCACCACCCAACTGAGATAGCATGTATTTTAGAGGGAGTAAAAAATGTGTGTAAAGATAAAAATATTATATCTATTTTTGAACCTCATAGGTACACAAGGGCTTTATCTTTAAAAAAAGAATTTTCCAAATCTTTTAAAAATTCTGATTTAACCTTACTTTGTCCATTATATGCTGCTGGAGAAAAAAAAGACCATAAATATAATCAAATGGAGTTTGCAAAATTAATTTCTAAATATTCTAAGACTCAAGTAATAATAATCCAAGATTTTAAAGATATAGAAAAATTCTTTAAAAAAAATTCGATCGATAATGAAATTGTAATAGGAATGGGAGCTGGAAAAATTTCAAAATATATGTGGGAATTAAAAAATATTTTATGAGCATAAATCAAGAGCTGACTAAAAAGTTTAATAACACAATTTTTAGCAACAAAAAACTTTCAAATTATAGCTGGTTTAATTTAGGCGGGCCAGCTGAGTATTTTTTTAAACCTCAAAATGAAAAACAATTAATTGAATTTTTAAAAGAAAATAAAAAAAATAAATTGAAAATCACCATTTTAGGCGCAGGCTCAAACACATTAATTAGAGATAATGGAATTAAAGGAGCAGTCATCAAATTAAGTTCCAATTTCTCAAAAATTAAAATTCTTGGTAAAAATATTATTGAAGTAGGTGCGGCTACACTTGATAGAAAAGTTGCTGATTTTGCAAAAGATAATAATATAGGTGGTTTTGAATTTTTGGCATGTATTCCGGGAACTATCGGTGGCGCCATTATAATGAATAGTGGTTGTTACGGAAATGAAATTTCACAGAGATTAATTTCAATTAATGGTATTGATATAGTAAAATGTGAAGAAATAAGTATTAATCGAAAAGATATAGATTTTTTCTATAGGGGAACTAACCTACCTGAGCAGTTAATAATTACGTCAGTAAAATTGAAAGGTGAAAAAATTCCAAAATCATTTATTGAAAAAAAACAAAAAGAAATGATCAGTAAAAAAAAATTATCTCAACCTAGCCAACTAAAGACTTGCGGAAGCACATTTAAAAATGTTGATAGTAAAAAAAAAGCTTGGGAACTTATTAAAGAAACTGGAAGCAATCAATTTAAAGTAGGTGATGCAGTCATCTCTGAAAAACATTGTAATTTTTTTGTAAATAACGGAAAAGCAAAATCCTCAGATATTGAGAAGCTTATAAATAGAGTAAAAAAAACTGTAAGTGAAAAAACCGGAGTTAATTTAGAATTGGAGATTAAAATTATTGGTGAATAAAAAAAAAAAATTTAAAAAAGTTTTAGTTGTACTTGGAGGTACCTCAGGTGAAAGAGCAATAAGTATTGATACTGGAAAAGCTTGTTTAAAAGCTTTAAGAAAGAAAAATTATAAAGTTTCTTCATTTGATCCTAAATTTAAAAACTTAACTTTAATAGATAAAAAAAAAACAGACGTAATATTTAATGCTTTACATGGCCGATACGGAGAAGATGGGACTGCACAAAGTTATTTTGAGTATTTAAAAATACCTTACACCCATTCAGGAGTGATTAGTTCTTATAATTCAATGAATAAAACAGTCTCAAAAGAAATTTTTATTCAAAATAAAATTTTAACCCCTAAATATTTTTCTATTTTTAATTTTGAATTTAAGATTTCAAATTTAAAGAGATTATTTATTAAAAAAAAAATTCATTTCCCAGTTGTTATTAAACCAATAAGCGAGGGCTCAAGCTTAGGGGTAAAAATTGTAAAAAACTTAAATCAATTAAAAAAAATTTGTTCTATTCTTTTCAAAAATTATAACCAATTAATTTTTGAACAATATATCGGAGGCCAAGAAATCCAAGCAGCAGTTATTAATAAAATTCCATTAGGAGCAATAGAGCTAGTTCCAAAAAGATCTTTCTATGATTATAAAGCAAAATATACTAAATCAGCTAAAACCAAACATATTATGCCGGCTAGATTAACTAAGAGTAAATATAATCAAATTTTAAGAATAGCTAAAAAGGCTCACTTAGCTTTAGGATGCAAAGGAGTGACAAGATCAGATTTTAAATTTTATAAAAATAAGTTTTACCTCTTAGAAATTAATACTCAACCAGGGATGACCAACCTTTCACTGGTCCCCGAAATAGCAAATTATTATGGAATAAGTTTTGATAATTTAGTAGAAAAAATTTTACTAGACGCAAGTACAAATAGATGAAAAAAAGATTATTAATCGCTTTATTGCTATTATTAGTTCTAAGTACTTATAACACAAATCAAAATTTAGACCTTTTATCTAAATTTCAAATAAAAAAAATTCATTTCGAAAATAATTATTTATTAAGTGACTCAGAAGTAGAAAATATTTTATCTTTTCTATATGAAAAAAATCTTTTTTCAATTACTAATGAAGATATCAAAAAAAAAATAAATAACGGCACATTTATAGAAAGTTTTAAGATAAAAAAAATATACCCTAATCAGATTAAAGTTAAGATATTTGAAAAAAAACCTTTAGTAATTTTACAAAATAAAAAAAAAAAATTTTATTACACCAACAAAGGAGATCTTATAAGTTTTGTTGAAAAAGATAATTTCAAGGTTTTGCCCGTTGTGTTTGGTGATAAAAAAAATTTTGAGTTTTTTTACAATGAATTACAGGCAATAAATTTTCCGTTTAATATGTTAGAATCTCTTTATTTTTTCGAGTCACAAAGATGGGATCTTAAAACAAAAGAGAATCAAACGATTAAACTTCCAATTAAAAACTATAAGAAAAGTTTGATTAATTTTTTAAATATTAAAGATCAAGATAATTTTGCTAAATATAAAATTTTTGATTATAGAATTTCAAATCAACTTATCTTAAAGTGAATAATGAATCCAAATTTTCCAATTCTTATTTTAGAAATATCTGAAGGAAAATTCACATTTGTAGTTATTGAAGAGTCAGAAGGAAAATTTAAATATTCACAACAGTTAACCTCAAAAAATGAAGGTTTCAAGAACAATAAAATTGATAATTTTAATCTAGCCTTTAATTCTTTAAGAGATAATATTTACTCAATAGAACAAAAAACAAGTCATACATTTAAAGATGTAATAGTTGTCATAGATAATTTAAATTGCTCAATTTATAATTTTACTGGTTTTAAAAAATTAAATGGTTCTCAACTATCAAGAGAGAATGTAACCTATATTCTCAACTCTCTTAAATCACAAATTAATGAAATAGAAGATCAAAAAATGGTTTTGCATATTTTTAATTCAAAATATCTATTAGATAAAAAAAAAACTGAAAATTTACCGATAGGTCTCTTTGGAAATTTTTATTCTCAAGAATTATCATTCTTTTTAATTGAAAATAACTATTACAAAAATTTAAATAATTTATTTAATAATTGTAATTTGAAAGTAAAAAAGATTATTTCAAAAAGCTTTATTGAAGGGGTAAATTTAACAAATGCTCATAATATTGAAGATAATTTTTTTTTTATAGAAATTGCTCAATCTAAATCAAAAATTATATTTTTCGAGAATTCTTCCTTAAAATTTATACAGGATTTTAATTTTGGATCAGATATAATTTTAAATGACATAAGTAAAATTACTGGATTAAAAACAGAATTGATAAAAAAATTTTTAGACAATTTTCAAGTCTCAAAGGCAAACTTAGAAAATACCTTAATAGAAAAAAAATATTTTAATGGTCTAAATTATCGAAAGATTAAAAAAAAGCTAATTTTAGATATAGCTAATGCTAGAATTCAAGAATTTGCAGAAATTATATTATTAAAAAATATCAATACCTCTGCTTTTCTAAGACAAAATATACAAATTTTTTTAAATGTTAATGATAAAATACAATTAAATAGTTTAAAAAATAGTTATAATTTAATTTTTTCAAATAAGAATAATTTTAAAGTTAAACTTGTGGAAAATTTTGATTATCAGAAATTATTTGAAGAGGTTTTAAACATTGTTCAATATGGGTGGAAAAATGAGGCAGTTCCTATAATTCAAGAAAAAAAATCATTTATTGCCAGGTTTTTTAATCTTATTTTTGATTAGTAATTGTTATTTTTAGAAATATTTGTTGTTTTAAGCGTTTAATAACGATTTTGTATAAAGCGAAATGTCAAAAATCAATCAAAAAACAATTAAAGAAATAATTGATCTTAAAGGTATTGGCCTGCACAATGGTGTGGAAGTAAACTTAACAATCAAACCTGCAAAACCAAACACAGGAATAGTTTTTAAAAGAATAGACTTAGGAAAAAATAATGAAATTCACGCTAACTATAAAAATGTAATAGAGCCAATTTTATGTACGAAAATAAAAAATGAGAGTGGGGCAAGTATTTCTACCGTCGAACATTTAATGGCTGCATTTTATGGAGAGGGCATAGATAATGCCTTTGTAGAGGTAGATGCATCTGAGATTCCAATAATGGACGGTTCAGCAGTTGATTTTGTTGATGCAATTAGATCTGTTGGAATAGACGAGCAAACTGAGATAAGAAAATTTATTAGAGTTCTTAAAAAGGTTGAAATTCAAGATGGGGAAAAATTTATTTCAATTGAACCATTAAATAAAGATCTAATTATTGATTTTGAGCTTGTTTATAATAACCCATTAATAAGAACCAGAAGAAAAGAATTCAAATTAAGCAATGATGATCTAAGTCAAATTTACAATTCTCGAACTTTTTGTCTCTACGAGGACATAGATAAAATCAAAAAAAGTGGCTTAGCTAAAGGTGGTTCACTCGAAAATGCGATAGTTGTTCAAGGTGATAAAATATTAAACGAGGATGGACTTAGAAATAGACATGAGTTTGTTTACCATAAAATTTTAGATTGTTTGGGTGATATTATGTTATCGGGAAATCGTATTTTTGGACATATTAAAACATCTCGTGGTGGACATGCGTTAACAAACAAATTATTGAGAAAATTTTTTTCTGAAAAATCAAATTGGACATTTGAAGAATTTGAAGAAGTTGAAAAGAAAAATCAAAATTCTCTTGAAAATCCAGTGTCTATAAGCGCTTAATATTACAAAATTTACCATTTCATTTAATTCTGATATTAGTTTTATAATGCAATTAAGAATCTTAATCTATATTTGCTCCATTTTATTTTTTGTTTCTTGTTCTAAAGATGACTTAGTATATCAGCCTTCAAATCTCGTTGATCCATATAAATTATACAAAGAGGGAGTCGAAGCATTTGAAAATAATGATTTCTTTTTTGCAAGTAAAAAATTTTCAGAAGCAGAATTGAATTTTAAAGAGGTAGATTTTGCAGCTAAGTCTGCAATTATGTCAAGTTTTTCTTTATATGGAATAAACTTTTACAATGAAGCAAGCGAAAATTTAGAAAGATATTTAAAAACTTATCCATCTGATAAAAATGTAATTTATGCACATTACCTTTTGGCAATTATATCTTTCGAGCAAATAAGCGATGAAAAAAAAGATTTGGAACCTTTATTGAAAGCTGACTCTAAAATTAACTATTTTTTAAAAAAGTATCCAGACTCGGATTATGCTATTGATTTAAAATTCAAAAAAGATTTAATACAAAATCAAATGGCTGCAAAAGAACTTTTTGTTGCTAAATATTATATTTCCACTCAAAAATGGGTTCCTGCTATAAGTCGTTTAAAAATAATAGTTAAAAAATTTGACAAAACTGTATTTGTTGAAGAAGCCCTCCATCGTTTGGTTGAAATACACTATCATATAGGTTTGGAAGATGAAGCAAAAAAATATGCTAAAATTTTAGGTTATAATTATAACTCAAGCGAATGGTTTAAGCAGTCTTACAAAATTCTTAATAAAAATTATGTTATAACTGATAAAAAGTCTGATATGGAAAAGAAGAAAGAGGAAGGGCTATTAAATAAGATAATTAAAATGATTAAATAATGAATAATAAACAAAAAATTATTAATCAACATATCAAATTAATTTCTGAATTAAAAAAACATAACAATCTTTACTTTAATCAAGATAATCCTCAAATTTCTGATGCAGATTATGATCGAATAAAATTAAAAGCTTTAGAACTAGAAAAGAAATATCCATATCTAAAATCTCAAGATTCTATTGAAAAAATAGTTGGAACCTCTCCCTCTAATAAATTTCGAAAAATTAAACATCTAATACCGATGCTCTCACTTTCAAATTCTTTTGAAAAAAAAGATATGGTAGATTTTTTAAAAAAAATAAAAAATTTTCTTAATTTAAATAATGAAAATGTAGAATTATTTTCTGAACCAAAAATTGATGGAATTTCTGCAACTTTAGTCTATGAAAATGGTTTATTAACAAAAGGACTTTCTAGAGGAGACGGTTTAGTTGGTGAAGATATATTGAATAATTTAAAAACTATTAAGTCAATTCCCAAAAAAATACAATCTAAGTTGGTTCCAGAATTATTAGAGATAAGATGTGAGGTTTATATTGGTAAAAAAGATTTTAATAAATTAAAAGAAAGTTTTGCCAACCCAAGAAATGCTGCTGGAGGATCTTTACGACAAAAAAATTCTAATGAAACCGCTAAAATTCCTCTAAGATATTTTGCTTATGGGCTAGGAGCAGTTGAACCTCAAACTTTTGATAGGCAGTCTGAGTTTCTAAAAACTATTTCAAAATGGGGTTTTGTTATTAATCCTCTCTCTAAAATAGTAAAAGGGATTGATGAAATTGAAAAACAACATCAGCAGATAGACCAAATTAGATCATCGCTAGATTATGATATTGATGGTTTAGTTTATAAAGTAAATAAACTTACTTTACAAAAAAGGTTAGGTAATACTTCAAACTCTCCAAGATGGGCAACAGCTTATAAATTTTCAGCTGAAAAAGCCATTACAGTTATAAAAGATATTATTATGCAAGTAGGTAGAACTGGCGCTATTACACCGGTAGCAAAAGTTGATCCCGTCACAGTTGGAGGAGTAATCGTTTCAAACGCTACCCTTCATAATGAAGATGAGATTTCAAGAAAAGATATTAGAATAGGTGATACAATTTCAATTCAAAGAGCAGGGGATGTAATACCACAAGTTTTATCAGTTGATATATCAAAAAGAAAAAAAACAAGTAATAAATTTATTTTTCCCTCTAAATGTTTATGTGGAGCAGAAACAAAAAAAGAATTTAGTGAAAGTTCAAAAAAAGAAGATGCTGTGAGAAGATGTACGAAGGGGTATGATTGTAAATTTATAGCTAGAGAAAAATTAAAACATATTGTTTCAAAAGAAGCATTTAACGTTGATGGCCTGGGAAAAAAAGTGGTTGATCAATTTTTCGATTTGAAATTTATTAAAGAGCCCTCCGACATTTTCAAATTAGACTATAAGAAAATTATGAAGTTAGAGGGTTGGGGTAATTTGTCAGTAGAAAATTTAAAAAAGTCTATAAATAAATCAAAAGTAATTCAACTCGATAGATTTATCTACTCAATAGGTATTAGACATATTGGTCAAGAAAATGCGAAAATACTTGCTGCATTTTTCATTTCAATTAATGAATTTAAAAAACTTTTTAAAACAAAAAATAGGTCAAAAATATTAGAAAATCTCATTGAGCTAGACGGAATAGGTATGACACAAATTAAGTCTATAGATAATTTCTTTTCTAACGAAAAAAATATAAAAATTATTGAAGATTTGATTAATCAATTAAACATCCATCGATACTCTATAATAAATTCAAATGGAAAGTTTTCAAATAAAAAAATTATGTTTACTGGAGGATTTGAAAAAATGAGCAGATCTGAGGCAAAATCAATAACAGAAAGTAATGGAGGTAAAGTTTTGGGATCTGTATCCAAAAAATTAGATCTTCTAATTGTTGGAGACTCAAAGCCCACAAAAAAAAAAATAGATCAAGCTAAAGCGCTTAAAATTAAAATAATTACTGAGAATGAGTGGTATAAAATTTTAAATAGCTGAACAAGCTTTTTTTAAATCTTCCATCTCAATACTATTCATTGATCCTTTAAGATTATAAAAGACACTTTTATGATATTGATTAAGCCAAATTTTTTCATCCTTATTTAATAAATTTATATCAATAAGCTCTTTATCAATTGGTACCATTGTTAAATTCTCAAATTTTTTTTTATTTTTTTGTTTTCTCACATAAATTAAATTTTCAATTCTGATCCCAAACTTGTTTTTCTCGTAATAGCCAGGCTCATTTGAAACAATCATGCCTTCTTGAAAAATAACTTTATTTTTTTTTGAGATAGCTTGAGGACCTTCGTGTACATTTAAAAAATAACCTACTCCATGTCCTGTACCATGCTCGTAATCTAAACCAATTTGTTTTAAATATTTTCTAGCTTTAACATCAATTTCTGACCCAGAAGTGTTCTTTTTCAAATTAAAGTTTGCTACAGCAATGTGACCTTTGAGAACTCTTGTAAAAATATTCTTAATCCTCTTATTTGAATTACTCAAAGAAATCGTTCTAGTTACATCTGTAGTTCCAAACTTATACTGTCCGCCTGAGTCTACAAGATATAAATTACCTTTTTTTAATTTAAGATTTGATTTTTTTGTTGCTTTATAGTGAATTATTGCTGCATTAGGTCCAGTTCCGGATATTGTAGGAAAACTAGGAAATATAAAATTACCATTTTTTTTTCTAAATTTAAATAATTTTTTTGAAGCACTCATCTCTGTAATTTTTTTTCTTGAATAATTTTTTTTAACCCAAAATAAATATTTTGTAAGCGCTGCACCATCAAAAATATGTGCAGCTTTTATATTTTCGATTTCCTTTTTACTTTTGATTGATTTCAAATTATAAATAGGATCTCTAAAATTTAAAATTTTGTTATTTTTTGAAATTTTTCTCTCAAAATAAAAAGAACATGTATTTGTATCAATTATGAAACTTTTATTGTTAATGTCTGATAGAAACTTAGCGATGGAGTCAATTTTTCTAAATTTTACCTTTTTTAGATTTTTTTTTAAAGAGAAATTAATTTTCTTTAGATCACAAAAAAAATATACATCACTGTTTTTATTTATCAACACATAACAATGAGGTATAGGAGAATATTTTTCATCATTTCCCCTAATATTAAATAACCACGCATTATTCTCACTGGAAGTTATAAATTGAAAATCGGCATCTTTCTTTTTTAAATTTGAAACAATTTTTTTCATTTTAAATTTATAATTATGATCCACTGAATTTTTTGGCAAGCTATAAAATTTAGTTTTCTTGCTTATAATTTTTCTTTTCCAAATTTTATCAACTAAATTTTTATTCAAGGGTTTAAATTCACAATTACAATTATTGAAAAAAATACTTAGTGTTTTTTTAGTAATTAGTTTTGGATCAAAACCTATTTTATATTTTTTGTTCTTTAAAATTTCAAATGGCATGTTTTTAGAAATTGTAATTATTTCAAAATTTTTACTACTTTGATTACTAGCTTGAAGTGTATATCTCCCATCTACGAATAAATAATTTTTATTTTTAAGTATTAGAGCAAATCCAAACGAACCTGAAAAATTTGAAATAAATTGCAATCTATCATTATGTTTAGGTAAATACCCACAGAAAAACTCATCATTTTTACAGATTAAATAACCATCAATGTCCTCCTCTTTAAAAAGCTGTCTTAATTTTTTTATTTTTTCCATTTCAGTATTTTATTTTTTTTGTATCTATCCCAACCAGGACTTCTATACTCTTCGTCAAAATCTAACGTATTATCCTGATTGAACTCAAAATCATTTTCATAATCATTGCTTATTTCATTTTTCTCTACACTTTCATCGGGAATTTCATTAATAAATCTAGATGGAAGTGTGTCCATCCAGTCCCCGTGATATGCTCTTTTCATTGCAAAGGATAAATAAGCTTCTTTTTTTGCTCTAGTGATGCCTACGTAAGCTAATCTTCTCTCCTCTTCTAGAGCAAAATCTCCCTTTTCTTCTAGTGATTTTTGATGTGGAAACAAACCTTCTTCCCATCCAGGAAGAAAAACGACATCAAACTCTAAACCTTTAGCAGCATGCATAGTCATAAGATTAATTTTTGCCCCTTCCCATTCTTGATCAATAGAAGTAGCTAAAGCCACATGCTCTAAAAAACTTTGTAAATTATCATAATCTTGCATTGCTCTTAAAAGCTCTTTTAGGTTTTCTAATCTATTTTCATTTTCCAAATCTTTTTTATTTTTTAGCATTGCTGAATATCCGGATTCGTCTAAAACTAGTTTCAATAAATCAAAATGTTTCATATTTATTGAGTCTTTTCGCCATTTTTGAATCATGTTTATAAGTTGATGAAGAGCATTTTTAATTTTTGGTTTTAATAAACCTTTTTCAATATTTTTCACTATAGAGTCCTCTAAACACAATCTATTATTTTTTCCAAAAGTATAAATTTGATTGATTGTACTTTCACCCACACCTCTTTTGGGCGCTCCTATTACTCTTTCTAATGCTAAATCATCAAATTTTTGACTTATAATTCTTAAGTAAGAAACTGCATCTTTTATTTCTGCTCTCTCATAAAATTTAATACCTCCTAAAACTCGATAACCTATACCTACTTGGAGGAATCTTTCTTCAAATTCTCTTGTTTGATAAATTGCTCTTACTAAAATTGATACATTGTTCAGAGAGTATTTTTTTTTAATTTTTTTTTCAATTATGTCACTAATCCCTTGAGCTTCCTCTTTACCAGATCTATAGCAATTTAATTTTACCAATTCACCTTCGATAGCAGAAGACCAGAGCTTTTTTCCTACTCTATTAGAATTATTAGAAATTAAATGAGATGCAGTTGATAAAATATTTTTGGTGGACCTATAATTTTGTTCTAATTTAAAAACCTTACATTTTTTATAAATTTGATCAAAAGTAAGAAAATTTTTTATTTCTGCTCCTCTCCAGCTATAAATAGATTGATCATCATCACCGACGCAACAAATATTTTGGTTTTTATTGACTAATAAATTGAGCCATTTATTTTGGATAAAATTAGTGTCTTGAAATTCATCCACTAATATATATTTAAAATTTTTTTGATATATTTCTTTAATTTCTTTGTGTTCCTCAAATAATTTTACACAATATAAAATCAAGTCTCCAAAATCCATTGAATTTAAATCTTTAGTTTTATTTTGATATATCTCATAAACCTTAAGTATGGATTTAATGATCGAGCCCGATTTATCTATTTTAACATCTTTGGGTAAAAGACCTTTATTTTTCCACTGATCAATATGATAAATTATAAGTTGAGGTGAATATTTTTTCGCATCTAAATTTTCTCCTTTTACTATATTTCTGATAAGTTTTTTTTGATCATCTGTATCTAAAATTGTAAAATTACTTTTATAATTGAGAGCTTCAGCATGCCTTCTAAGAAATTTTACACTAATTGAATGAAAAGTACCTAACCACGGGATTGCATTCGTGGTGCCTTTTAAGTACTGCATAACCCTATTTTGCATCTCTTTAGCAGCTTTATTTGTAAACGTTACACACAATATTTGGTTTGGCCACGCTTTTTTTTGATCTATAATATGTGTTAACCTTGTGGTTAACACCCTTGTTTTTCCTGAGCCAGCTCCAGCAACAATTAAGTTTGGCCCTTCAGTACTTAAAACTGCATCTTTTTGTTCCTTGTTAAGATTTTCTATTAATTTATCTATGTTATTCATAATTTAGAATTTTAACTTATATACTAGTTCTAAAAAAAAAAAATGATAAATAGAATTCAAAAAATAATTAACAACAAAAATTCAAGATTTTTCAAATTCATTTTTTTTTCAAGATATCTTATCCTGATATTTTTCATATCATCAGTGTTAATTTTGCTTATTCCAAATTTTTTTAATTACGAAAAGAAAGATGAAATTATCAAAAATTATCTTGAAGAAAAATATGAAATTAAATTAAACAAATACGAAAAGATACGTTATATTTCTATTCCGGTGCCACATATTCAAATTAATAATGTAAGTTTTAACTTCGCTTCGATTGAAAAAGAATTTATTTCAAAGAAACTTAAAATTTTTCCGAAGTTTTCAAGTATATATAATTTCAATAATCTTGAATTAAAAAAAATTAGATTGGAAAATAATAAATTTAATCTTAATTTTGGAGAATTTAAAATTTTTAACAAAAAAATTTTATCATTTAAGAAAAAAATTTTTTTAAAAGATTTAAATATAAGATTTATTGATAATAAAGATTTTATTTTTAGTTTGAGTAAAATAAGTTTTGGTAATTATGGATATAAAAAAGATATAATCGAAGGATATGTGTTTGATAAAAAGTTTAAAATTAAAATTCTTAATGATAACCAAGATATAAACTTTGTACTTTATAAATCTGGTGTTTCAGCAGGTATAAAATTTTCAGATAATGAAGATACACAATTAATCAAAGGCAGCCTTAAAGGAAAAATACTTAATTCAAACTTAAAATTAGATTTTATTTATGATGAAAAGTCTCTCGAGTTTCAAAATTTTTTTTTTAGAAGTAATGAGTTAGCGCTTGACAGCACAGGATTTATAAAAATAAAACCTTTTTTTGAAGCGAATCTTAATTCAACTATAAAAGATATTGATTTAGGAAATTTAAAAAATATAAATTTTGAAGATCTTTTGAACTCACGAGAGTTGATTAAAAAAATTAATCTTAAAAAAAAAATTTCTTTTAAATCTGAAAAATTAAGCAGAGACTTAATCGATTTTTTAACCTTAAAAATAAGTTTAGCATACGGAAGAATGAATATAATAAAAGAATTTTCTATTTCTCAAACTAAATTTAGATGTAATTCAAATGTAAATCTTACTGAAGAATTTCCAGTTATTATTTTTATTTGTTCTTTGGATAGCAAAAATAAAAAAGAATTGTTTAAAAAATTGAAAATTAGAAATGACTTTAAAAAAGAATCTTTTGTTTTAAAAGTAAAAGGAAATGTCAATACTGTTAAAAGAAAAATAAATTTTGAAAATATTTCTATGAATAATTCTTATAATGCTACTGAAGAGGATTTAAAATACTTTAAAGAAACTTTTCAAAATATTGTTTTTGATGAAGATTTTTTTGCAATTTTTAAATTAGTTAAATTAAAAAATTTTATTAAAGAAATTATTTAAATTACTTTGGTCTAGTCATTTTTAAAGGGCTCATAATTTTTTCGTACTCTTTGGAAGATATTAGGCCAGATTTCATAACTTCTTCTTTAAGTGTTGAACCATTTTTATGTGCTGCTTTAGCAATTTTTGCAGCGTTATCGTAACCAATTTTTGGTGCAAGTGCAGTTACAAGCATTAATGAATTATCTAAAAGATGTTTAATTCTTTTTTTATCTGCTTTAATTCCTTTGACACAATATAGCGAGAATGTTTTTGCCGAGTCACTCATTATTTCTATTGATTGAAGAATATTATGTATAATTAATGGTTTAAAAACATTAAGTTCAAAATGTC
>MDSZ01029153.1_pt1 | contig 15287 bp, 24 predicted proteins | sample 811201 | NCBI WGS metagenome assembly MDSZ01 (sample SAMN05326647, study PRJNA326480) | marine metagenome | isolation source: seawater | place: Indian Ocean: North | collected 2010
AGTAATTTTAGTAACATAGACAGTTATGTATATAGAGGAGTGACTTACAATTCATCCACAGAAGGTTGGAATAGTTCAACATCTTATCATAGAGACACTTATGGATTTTATCCTTATTATAGATTTCCAACTTATAGATATCCTTACAGGTTAGCGGCTATTGATCTTGATGTAGATAGTTTGATAGATGCTGGAGTACATGTTTGTATTGCGGCAGGAAATAATAGTTTCAAAGCAGACACTTCAGTAGGACCAGGAGTAGACTACAATAACATAATCTTCCATAGTGGTGGAACAAACAATTACTATCATAGAGGCAGTTCTCCTTTTGACGAAAAGGCAAATATGGTAGGGTGTATAGATAGCACTCCTGAAAACGCAACAACAGAAAGAAAGACCAGTTTTAGTACAACAGGACCAGGAGTATCAATATTTGCCGCTGGTGAAAATATAATGAGCTGTTTTAGTACAACAAATAGATATACTGATGGTGCTTATTTTGGGGATAGCAACTTCAGAGTAGGAAACATAAGCGGAACATCAATGGCATCCCCGCAGGTGTGTGGAGTAGGTGCTTTATATCTACAAGCTGATCCTAGCTTAACCCCAATACAACTTAAAAAGAAATTAGAAAATGATGCCTTACCAGTCTTGAAAGATGAATCAAACGAATCTAATTACGGTGACACAACAGATATATGTGGTGCTGAAAACAGACTGTTGTTTAATAGATATAATAGAGCTAATCCTTATACCAGTAACGTATACGGTATGAGAAAAAAGAATAGGTAAATACAGTAGGAAACAGATATGGCAATACAAACAGTAAACATAGGAACAATAGCAAACGACGGCACAGGTGATGACCTACGTGAAGCCTTTGTAAAAGTAAACAACAACTTCGCAGAACTAGATGCTAGGGATCCTGAAAAAACTACGGGTGCTAATCTTGGCACATCAGGTGAAGGCGTATTTGCTCAAGTTAGTGCCGCAGAGATGCAGTTTAAAAAATTAGTGGCAGGAACGGCTGTAAGTTTAGCAAGTGACAATAACACTATTACAATTAATTCTACAGCAACTGGCTTACCTCAATTACAGGTGTTTGCTGATAACACTAACGCTACCTTTGATGCTAACAACACAGCATTAACAATAGCAGGTGGAAATTTAGTAACAACAAATTTAGTTGGAAGCACTATTACAATTACTTCACAAACTTCATTGTTTACAGATACAACACCTAAACTTGCCGCAAACTTAGATGGGCAACAAAAAGAAATCATTAACACAAGTGATATTAAAAGCACAATATATGGTGTTGATATTAGAGATATAAAAGATGTTGCTCCATATTTAACTTTTGATCAAGGACTTGCTTTTCCAACATCTTTTAGTAGTTCACTAGACTACCTAGTTGACTCATTAAGCGTTGATTTTGACAACGGAACATCTACATTTACAGAGTCCGCATTGCCTACCGCAGATATGGGTACCCTTCCTACAGCATAAATATAGTATAGGAGTACAAAATGTCTGAACTATGGACTGTAAACACAGGGCACAATCTCGGAACATACAGTGAAAGCATAACGCAAACTATTGCTTTGCCTATCAATACCGTAGATAGTGTTACATTAATAAGTGGATCTATTCCTGGCGGTTTACGAATAGCAAATAACAACAGTTTGATTGGAACTCCTTACGAAGTAAAATCATTGAAAGAATTTCAGTTTGTTCTACGTGCTAGAAAAGGAAACACTATCGATGATAGAACATTTTATATTACAATAGATGGAGCCGACGCTCCTACTTGGGTAACTAATGAAGGTTCATTACCTTTAGGACCTAATCAAAAATTTTACATCTTAGATAGCAGTCCAGTTGACTTTCAATTACAGGTGATCGATCCTGATATTCCTGCTGGAGATAATCTAGAATACTTTATTGCTGACGGAGATGGTGAGCTACCTCCAGGCATAGAATTAGGAACCACGACAGGAAAACTTACTGGAATTGTTGAGCCTTTACTGGCATTAGAAAAAAGAGCCGCTTCTGGATTTTATGATTCAAATACTTTTGGAGAATTTCCTTTTGACTTTGGTGTACAAAGTTTTAATGGTTATTCAAGTTTCTACTATGATACAAATTTTTATGATTACGCTATACCAACACAAAGTCCAAGAAAATTAAATAGATTTTATGATTTTACAGTAAGTGTAAGTGATGGAATAGTAATTGCTAAAAGGGCATTTCAAATCTATCTTGTGGGTGACGATTTCCTAAGAACAGATAATACATTAATGCAGATAGGGACAGGATTATTTACAGCTGATAATACATTCCTAAGAGCTCCTGTTTGGTTAACACCAAGCGACTTAGGATTTAGAAGAGCTAACAATTATGTTACTTTGTTTTTAGATGTGTATGATCCGACAAGCAATCAAGGAATAATTAGTTTTACAGTCAAAAAAGCTAATCCAGATGGAACAGCAAGTGCCCTTCCTCCGGGATTAAGCATAGATTCAACAACAGGTGAAATAGCTGGTTTAGTTCCTTATCAACCTGCTGTTACAAAAGAATATAAATTTACTATTGAAGCTCTTAGACAATTAGGATCAGCCGCAAGTACTTCTTTTCAATCTTATTTTAATAATATAGGTGTTGGTCAAACTTGGTCAGGAGAGCAAAATGTTCCTTTCTTTAATTTTGCTGAACAAAACTTTTTAGGACAAAATAATGAGACTGGTTGGATTGTTTTTAATACTGTTCCTGTAACTACAGCAGATGCTAGTGACAATTCAAAATATACTTTACAAGGAATAATTGATAAGTCTGTGTGGGTAGTAAAAAATGGTAGAGTGGTTGGTACCGCAACAGATAAAACTTTAACAAGAATAGAACAAGGTGATAGCGATTTAATTAGATCAAGTTTCAAAGGAAGTATTACAGACGTTGGTTTTAGAACATTTGACTCTAGTGGTCAGATAACTGCTAATAAAGTTGTTACAATGTCTTTTTATGATTATGATGAAAGGATTACTTCTGAAACAAATCAAGTCATTAGCAAAGATAAAACTTTTACAGTTAAATTACTGGGAGAAGTAGAAAGTGTAATTACATGGAATACAGCAAGTGATCTCGGAAACTTGAGAGCAAATTTTATTTCGACTTTATCCGTAAATGCTACAAGCACAGTACCTAATGCTATTTTGGTATATTCATTAGACTCGGGTAGATTACCTCCTGGAATAACATTGGCCATTGACGGACAATTACAAGGAAAGGTTAGGCAGTTCGGAGAGGTTGGCAAACCTGGTCTGACTACTATTGATAAAAATACAGGAGCATTTACATTAGATGGTGGAACAACAACACTAGATAGATCATATACATTTACAGTCACAGCACAAGACCAATTTGGATTTAGTGCCACTACTAGAACATTTACTATCACAACAACTGATCCGGATGATTTATTGTATAGCAGTATATCAATGGTGCCTTTGATGAAAAATGCTGACAGATTAAGTTTTAGAAATTTTATATCTGATCCAAATATATTTCCTCCACAAGCAGTTTATAGACCAAACGATCCTGCTTTTGGATTACAAGATCAAATCAAAGCATTAGCATACGCAGGAATAGAAACAAAAGAAGTACAAGAATTTGTTGGAGCAGTAGCAAAAAATCATCTAAAGAAAAAGTATAAATTTGGAGCAGTTAAAAAAGCTGTAGCAAAAAATGTTGGATCTAATGATACAGTTTATGAAGTAATTTACGTTGAATTAGTTGATCCGTCTGAGCCAAGTACAGGAGAAACAAAAGAACAGTTTATAACTACAACTTCTAAAAACGTGACAGTAGATAGTATCCAATTTGAAGTGAATGATGATAACACTGGCGTAGGAACAGGTCAAGGATTTTTTGATATAGGATTAAGAGGCGGAGCAGGAAAGTCACCTGCCTCAACAGGAACAATTACTATATTTGCTAGAACTTCACCCTTGTTGTTTACTCCAGGCAATCAAATTACAGTAACTGATCAATCAGGCAATGTTATAGTTGTTGCGAATATAGATGATAGTATTAATAGTGATCCTCTTAGACTTCGTCCAATTACCAATACAATTAAAATTGATAGTGATGCTATCAAGATAAGTGATAGTGCTGATCAAAGAAAGTATATTAGCAATATAACAAACATGAGAAAACGTATTAGAGCATTAGGAAATAATTTAAGAGAATTTTATCCATTATGGATGCGTACTCCCCAGGCAACTGGTCAGGCTGAGTTAGGTTTTGTTTTGGCAGTACCTTTGGTATACTGTAAACCAGGACAAGCTGACGCTGTATTGCTTAATATCACAAATAGTAATTTTGATTTTAAAAAATTAAACATAGAAATAGATCGTTATAATATAGACTCAACAAAAAATAACAGCAATGAACAATACATCAAATTCGCTGATTTCCAATTTAACGTCTAATAAATATTTTGTTGGAGTAACACATGGCTGGTATTAGCAAGTCCCAAAAGTTAGAATTATCAAACATAGCTGTAGAACTAGATAAAGAAGAAGTAGGACTAATTAGGTATGTCCTTGAAAGCTATTTTACAATGACTTCTGTTGCTAGATTGGTAAACACTTTAAAGTCTTGTAAGTATGCTGTAGAAAATAATATACCAGGTGATTTTGTAGAATGTGGAGTATGGCGTGGTGGACACGGAATTTTAGCGAAAAAAATATTTGAACGTATGGGATCAAACAAAAAAGTTTGGATGTATGATACGTTTGAAGGAATGGCTGAACCAACAGAATTTGATGTAAATGCTAGAACAAAGGAAATGGCAACAGTCAAATACCATCAAACAAAAACAAGTACGCATGTAGATTGGTGTTACGCATCTTTAGAAGATGTCAAGAAATGTGTTCAGTCAGCAGGTATAGACATAAATGCAATTAAGTTTATTAAAGGAGATGTGTGCGAAACACTTAAAGATCCTAATAATAGGCCTACCCAAATAAGTGTGTTAAGATTAGACACTGATTGGTATCAATCTACTAAAACAGAATTACATTGGCTGTATCCTGTTTTGAGTAATAACGGTGTACTAATTATTGACGATTATGGGCATTGGCAAGGATCTCGCAAGGCAGTAGACGAATATTTCGCCAAAAATCCATATAAACCTTTGTTTAACGTTGTAGACTTTACTGGACGTTCAGCAATTAAGATAAATAATATGACAGGAGAATAGCATGGCTAGTAATATAAATGATACAGGTGTAAACAAAGATTACCCAGTAGCAGGTCAAGATAACGATTCACAAGGCTTTAGAGATAATTTTAATGTCATCAAGGACAATTTTGTAGCCGCAAAAAGCGAGATAGAGACTCTACAAACAACCACAGCACAAGGTGTAACATACACACCAGCTACATCTGGTGGTCAGGCTACTAACAACTTCTTAGGAAACATTTTAAGAAACGCAAACTTCATTGATAACAGCTATGGTTATTTTGCTGGTGGTACAGTAAACACAAGCCAAAACATAAATTATAGTAATGGTAATTTTCAAACGTTCACTATCGGCGCAGACATTACATTAACATTAACTGAGTGGCCAGCAACTAATAATACAGGCGTTGTAAGAGTCTATATTAACAATGACGGAGTTCAAAGAACAATTACTTTTGCTTCTAATGCCGGTGCTGGTACTTTGAAAAGAAGCAGTGATTGGTCAGGCGCAGGAAATACGTTTGTAATAGACACACCAAACACAAGAACTTACGTTTTTGAATTTATTAGTTACGACGCTGGAGCAACTGTATTCGCAGATTATATCGGTTACTTTGAATAATGATACATCCGTTTAGCGAAAATACTGCTGACATGTCTGTATCTGATCTACACGAAAAACTAGCAGAATTATCCAAAAAATATTTCCAAACCCAAAATCCTCAGGTAAGAGAACAATTACAAACGTTTATTGAGTTCTATAAGCAAGAAGTAAGAATAAAAGAAGAAAAAGAAAAGCAACAAGAACAAAATGGCGATTTAGATCTTGACAATTTGATCAATATATCGTAAAATACAATTAATGCTAATGAAAACAGATAATTTTGGAATACCCAGATTCACGAGCGAGGATCTAATAGATTTAATCTATGAAGGTAATATTAACAAGTGCCATACGGTGCTATGCGATCCTAGTGAGGACATAGATAAGTTTAACACACTAGCAGAACACTCTGGTATTCCTAAACTTAAAACTTATAAAGAGATAGATGTATCCAAAGAACAGTTTGACGAAGTTTGTCAAAGTGATTGGTTCATGCCTGATTACTACAAGACACTAGACATAGAAAAATATGTTAAAGATAAATGTAAAGATCAAAAGGAAATTGATAGGGTAGAACAAGAACTAGTAGAGTATAAAAAAAGACAAATGTACAATCTGCTTAGATACATGGTTTATCTAGTAGACTTTATGAGAGAAAACCACATAGTGTGGGGTGTAGGAAGAGGGTCAAGTGTAGCCAGCTATATACTATATTTAATTGGTATACATAAAGTAAATTCGATCCAATATGAGCTAGATTACACCGAGTTCTTGAGATAAGTACATATATAATAAAGGAGGTCAGTTATGGCAGTCAGACAAACAGGTAGAAAGCAATACCGTACAATGCAGGGTAAAAACATTGATATGGATCTACTACGCCAAAGAAATGAACTTACTCCAGCAGTTGGCAACGTAAGAGTTAACGCTAGAGGAGATGAATTAGGTCCAGGCGGAAAGATCGTTAGAAAGCGTGAAGATGTCCTAAGAGACTATTACGAAGATAATGTTCCTGCTACAGAGTTTGAAACTCCAGCTCCTTCAGTAAAAGAAGAAGCTGATGAAGCTCCAGCAGTACAAGTAGAAGAAGTCAAAAAATCTTCTAGTATAAAAACAAAAGCTGGAAAAACAAAAGCTGAAACAGCTGAAGAAGATTGGGTAGAAGACAAAGACGGCAATTTTGTTAAAAGAGGTGCGTAATGGCAACTAATCTACATACTATACAGGGAGACCTTACCCCTGTCAAAAATAGAGTCTTGGTAAGGGATATGTATTTTGGAGAGCAAAAAACAGCAGGTGGTTTAATCATCTCAAATGATGACGGCACCACAAGAGGTATATATCCTAGATGGGCAAAAGTTTATGCTAAAGGTCCAACTAATAATGATGATTACAATAATGGTGATTGGATATTAGTTGAACATGGTAGATGGACTAGGGGAGTAAAAATTAATAATGGCAAGGAGGAGATTGAAATTAGAATGGTAGAAGCAGAAAGCGTTCTAGCAGTAAGTGAAGAAAAACCTACTGATGCTATTATAGGAAAAGAATACTCAGATGGCCCAGTTGATATTAGACCAGAAGAATTTGTAAGGTGATGAAAATTGATAGACTTAAAAAAGTATGAAGAATTTGTAAAAGAAGTTACGTCCGCAGAATCAAATAACAGCTCGTTTATGGCTGACCGACTTAGGCAACTTGAATTTGATTCCAAAACAAATATGGCATTGCTGATGACAGGTGCCATTGGTATAGCATCAGAAGGAGGCGAATTTGCAGAAATTATTAAAAAATGCGTATTCCAAGGTAAGCCTATGGATGACGATACCAAATATCATATTAAGCGAGAACTTGGTGATATTATTTGGTATTGGATTAATTCATGTAGGGCGTTGGATTTAGATCCTAACGAAGTAATACAAGAAAATGTTAACAAACTAAAGGCAAGATATCCAGGCGGAGAGTTTGATGCTCATTTTTCCGAAAATAGAAAACAAGGTGATTTGTAGCCAAAAGTAGTTGACATTCCGTGTTGTTTATGTTATTATAAACAAAATAGGAGTGTATAATGAAGTTTCCAAAACCACAATCAAGCGGCATTGGGACAACAGGAGTTGTTGGTGTTGCTTTAATGACATTACATTTAATTGGTATGATAGAAGGTTGGGCTTGGCCTATACTTTATATTCTCTTAATAATTATGGCAATAGGCCAGGAGAATAGGAAAGGCTAATGGGTAAAAAAGTTTACGATATTATTAAAAAACGTAAGCATGTGGTTCACTATGATATGAATCAAATTCCACCAAAGGATGTAATTTATAAGCATTTAAAACTCGCTTGGTCTATGACACCTTCAAAGCAAAATTGTTTTCCATATAAGATTCATATTTTAGGTCCTGACTTCAAAGAGCAAAAAAAGAAGTTATGGGATTTGGTTGTAAGCAATCATTTTACAATGGAAGAAAAAGGTGTTGAAGTAGGAATGATAGAAGCAGTGAGTGGCAGACCTAATCCGTACTATTATCATATTAGACATAATCCCTACACATTAATTATAACACCGAGATTAGTATTAAAACAAAACGAACATTATACAGAACAAATTAGAGATGGTCATTACATGGAACAAATGGATCCAGTGCGAATGGCAGGAAGAAAAGATATAGATGCCATTTCAATTGAAGTTGGTATGTTTGTTGCTAATCTTTGTGCTACTCTTATGGAGCAAGGATTAGATATAAGTTATACAAATTGTTTTCCTAGAGATGTAAAACACTGGAAAAAGGATTTTGGATTTATTGAATATGCGCCTGTGTTATTAGTAAGCATAGGAAAGGCTGAACATTATAGAGGGTTTGTCAAAGGAGATACAAAAGCTCCCTTTGAAGATATAATAGAATGGAGGTAGTATGAAAAAGTACAAAAGAAATTGGTTAGAAAGAAAACTTGATGAATACAACCATACTATGGAATTGATTAGAACAATTCTGCCGATTGCTATATTGATCATACAAGTTATAATATTATTAAAGGTTTTATGATAAAAGAAATACTTAAAGATTTAAAAGAATTAAGAGATGAGATGATATCAGTAAATTGGCCTGCTCAGAGATTGAGTAACATTATTACAATATATGAGATAAAGTTACAAGAGCAAAAAAGTGAAAGTCAAAAATTACAGGATGATTTAGAGCCTATAGAATAAGGTACAGGAGATAGTATGGCGACACATGGAATGATAGATTTAGAAACACTTGGGGTTAATCCTGATAGTGTTATTATCACAGTTGGTGCTATTAAGTTCAATCCATTTGATAATACTGAACCTCATAATCCTTTGTATCTCAGATGTGATATAGAAGAACAAAGTGAAAATTTAAATAGAAAAATAGATGATAACACAATGAAGTGGTGGAGTAAACAACCACAGGAAATACAAGATGAGGCATTTGGAGATCATGAAAGAGTGGGCAGTGACGAACTAACAAAACAACTAAACAAATGGTGCGTTGGTTTAGACTACATATGGTGTCAAGGTCCTACATTTGATTTTGTAATATTACAGGACTTGTATAAAAATTTAGGTAAGCCTGTACCTTGGAACTTCTGGCAAATTAGAGACAGCAGAACACTATTCAAAATGTTGCCGCAAGACCCAAGAAAAAAAATACAACAATCCGCACACAATGCCTTAGCTGATTGTTACTATCAAGCTAAATGCGTTCAAGACACATATAAACATTTTGGAGTTAAAAGTGAAAGCTAGAAAATTAATAGACGGATCTATAGTAGAAGAACTTAAAGAGCCTGTATCATTGGTAATTGAAACCAAGTGTCCAAGCAAATGGAAAATTGTTGATATGGAAACAGGACAGGCTTATATTGGTACAGACAAAAACAAAAAGTTTCAGTATTGGCAAGCCATAGACAATGATAGATTGACAAATATAGAAAAAGAACTTAAAATGTTAAATGAAAAGTTAGGTAAACATATTGACTTTATTGATCAAACATATGAAGGACTTAAAAACCCAATTAATGCGGCTAGGAGGTGGTTAGGAAGATGAAAGAACTTTGGGTAGAAAAATATAGACCAAAAGACGTAAAAGGTTATGTGTTTAGAGATGAGCATCAAAGAAAACAAGTTGAGCAATGGATAAAAGATGGGACAATTCCCCATCTGCTTTTTTCTGGTAATGCTGGTATAGGTAAAACAACTCTTGCTAAAATTTTGCTAACACAATTAGAAATTAATGACTTAGACGTATTAGAGATAAATGCCAGTAGAACAAATAGTGTAGAAGACGTAAGAGATAAGATTGTAAACTTTGTCCAAATGATTCCGTTTGGAGCATTTAAGGTTGTATTGTTAGATGAGGCAGATTATCTAAGTCCAAACGCACAAGCGGCATTGCGTGGTGTTATGGAAGAATATCACACAACTAGTAGGTTTATACTTACTTGTAACTATCCAAATAGAATTATTCCAGCACTACATTCAAGATGCCAAGGCTTTCATATTGAACGTATTGATCAAACAGAATTTACTGCTCGTGTAGCAGAGATACTGATCGCTGAAGAAATTACTCCAGACATCGATACACTAGACACATACGTAAAAGCTACGTATCCTGATTTACGTAAATGTATAAATATGGTACAAATGAATAGTGTAAGTGGACAGTTGGTTCCTCCGCAAAAAAGTGATACAGGAGAAAGTGATTGGAAACTTGAAATGACTGAACTATTCAAAGCAGGACAGATTTCCAAAGCAAGGAAACTTGTCTGTAGCCAAGCTAGGCCAGAAGAGATAGAAGATGTTTACAAATGGTTGTATGACAACATTGATTTGTTTGGAAATGAAGAAAAACAAGAAAGTGCTATATTAATAGTGAAACAAGGATTAGTAGACCATACACTAGTTTCCGATCCAGAAATAAATTTGGCGGCTACTATGATCCGGTTAGCAAGGATGAAATGACGTATCTTGTCAATGACAAGTGTATAAAATGCAAACACATGGATTGCGTTGAGGTTTGTCCTGTAGACTGTTTTTACGAAGGTGAAAACATGTTGGTAATAAATCCTGATGAATGTATTGACTGCGGAGTTTGTGTGCCTGAATGTCCTGTTGATGCTATTATACAAGATTTTGAAGATCCTGAAAACAAATGGTACGATTTAAATTTTAAATATTCAAACGAATGGCCTAACATTACAGAAAAACGTGACGCCGATGTCCCTGCTGATGCTTCTGATTACAAAGATATGAAAGATAAATTCGATAAGTATTTTTCAGAGAAGCCCGGTAAAGGTGATTAATGAATTTAAAATGTAAGCACATCTTATTAAGTCATAAAGACGCAGAGAACAGCACCCACGATAGACCTTTGGGCGTTGCTGTCAAAGAAGCAGAAAGAATAATAAAAGAACTTAAGACAGGTAATATTTCATTCCAAGATGCCGCAGGACAATTTAGTGCCTGTGCTAGTGGTCCCAGGCAGGGAGGTGATCTCGGTTGGTTTGATGAACATAAGATGCACCCAGACTTTTCTGAAGCAGTAAAGGTAATAGGCATAGACACAATAGGTCCGCCTGTAATATCTCCATGGGGTGTACACATTGTATTGAGGACAGGATGAATATAAAAAAATATGATTGGAACTATCTTATCACACAAAGAGATAGAGATATGGTTTGCGAAGATGTAAAACAAGCAATTAATGATGGAAAGTTTTGGACTAATAGTCCAAAGTTTCAAACAAACTTTAATGTGTTTGGATTACAAAGTCCGCATTGGATGAAACTTAAAATGAGTTTCATTATGAGTTGTTTTATGTTTTTGGAAAAAGAAGTACAAATTAAAGCTATTCAAGCATGGAGTTTTATGACAAAACTACCAGGAGAAGATAGAGAAAAACTTTGGCATCATCATTGGCATGACATCAGTGTTAATAGTATTAGCGGTGTGTACTATGTTCATTTGCCTGAAGCAGATGATGACTGTGGAACAGAATTTGCTCCTAATGGACCAGAAGATAAACTTAGACACATGGAGCCACCATTGTTAGGTGGTTGGATAATTTACGAAAGTAAAGAGTGGCATCGACCAGGAAAATTAAAATCTGAAGATTCAAGATTTATAGTTGCCGCAGATTTAACTTACTAGGAGTTTTAAATGGAAGTAAAATTAATAAGCTATACCAAAGCATCTGAGTTTCAAACTTATCCAGATGGACAGCCATTAAATTGCCAAGATTTAATTGCTTATTGTGCCAGGGTAAGTAATCCAAGTAATCAAATGAATAAAGAAACAAGCGAAAAACTTATAAAGTATCTTGTTAAACATCAACATTGGTCACCTTTAGAAATGGTAAATGCTTGTTTAGAAATAAAAACAACACGGGATATAGCACATCAAATTGTCAGACATCGCAGTTTCAGTTTCCAGGAATTTAGCCAAAGATATGCTGATCCAGAGGATCAAGGAGATATGTTTGAATACAGTGAAGCAAGATTACAAGATCCTAAAAACAGACAGAATTCTATTGAAGTTGAAGATAAAAAACTTCAACAGGAATGGGAGTGGGCTCAGATGCGTATTGCCTATCATGCCAAAAAAGAATATGATTGGGCAATCAAAAAAGGTATAGCAAAAGAACAAGCACGTAAGGTTCTTCCAGAAGGGCTTACAAAAACCACTCTGTATATGAATGGTACCTTAAGAAGCTGGGTCCATTACATAGAGTTACGCGGAGCAAATGGCACACAAAAGGAACACATGGAAATTGCCCACGCCTGCGCCGACGTCATCAGTAATATTTTTCCATTGGCAAAAGAACTAAACTAGTTCATCACCATAAACTTCTAACACTTCTTTTACTGCTTCATGCCTTTCAATATCTTTGTGAGAAAAGGTAACACATGCCAGTCTACTTGCCGATGGGTGTCTACTTAGATTTCCTATAAAATCTAACAGCCCGTTATCTCGCATACGGTCAGCTTGATTAAGGTCACCGGTCACTGCCATTTTTGATCCTTCTCCTAAACGAGTGAGTAACATTTTCATTTGACTTACTGTTGAATTCTGCATTTCGTCAGCAATGATATAAGCATTTTTAAAAGTTCTGCCACGCATATATGCTAATGGAGAAATTTCAATAACACCTTCGTTAATCATTCCCTCTATTTCTCGAGCAGTAAAATACTCTCTTAAAACATCAAATACAGGTCTTGTCCATGGAGCCATCTTTTGCTCCAAAGTTCCTGGTAAAAATCCAAGATCTTCATCTACAGAAACTGCTGGTCTGGTTACAATAATTTTGTCAACTTGTCCTTCTTTAAAAAGTTTTACAGCCGTTAATACCGCAATGATCGTTTTTCCTGTTCCAGCCGGACCAATCCCAAAGACTACGTCTTTTCTCGTGTCAGCAAGGGTAAGCAGGTATGTTTCCTGTGATCTATTTCTAGGGTAGATTTTAACTATTTTTTTCTTTTCAGGAAGGTAATTTGTAAGTTGTACAACATTATTGTGAAAGTTTTTGCTCTTTCGAGCCCTCTTTGCACTCATGAAGTGTCCTCCTTTATATGACTTCTGTAGGCATTTCTTCCTACACAAATATTTAGTAGGTGTACCCAAAGAGTTAAACACAAAGACAATTATGGATAAATAATACTAACATACAGGAAAACCAATGAAAGACGTTTTAGAGGTAATAAAAAACATACAAAGCATATACGAAAGTGATGTGTCTTTTCAAGTTTTAAAGGACTTTGAAAGGGTGCTAGACGACCTTGATTTGTATGTGTATGAAAACTGGATGGACGGAGAATTAGTAAGTGGGCCTAAAATAGGTAGACACTGGGTAACTTGTGCGTTCATGTGGGATCGTGATAAAATGCCTGATCCTATGGGCGGTAAAAGACTACTAGATTATGATTGTAAAGTATCCTACAAAAGAGATACTATAATCAAACCACGCAAAATACGCAAACCAGACGATATTAGACCTGGAACTAAAAAGGGTAAGTTAGATATTGAACCTATTTGGGTAGTAGAAATAATGATGCCTAAAAAACTTATAGCTGACATTTATACTGGCTATAAAGCACAAGAAGATATAGGAACAGATCCTGCTGTTACCCCAACTATTGCTCCAGAAATACAACCTGCTGAAGTAGGTGCTGAAGCAACACAAGGTACGGAGGATGTAGCATAATGGGATTACTATCAAACGATTTACAATTTCTTGTAGATAATGTGCTTGAAATAGATTCTTATAAATCAAAAATGGGTACTGATAGAGATATTGTTACCCTTGCTTTTTCAGTGAATGGAAAAGAGCCAGCAACAGATTTAGAAAACTTTATTGAAAAAGGATATCCTTTTGTGCTAGATGCTGATGTTACAAGCGGTGAACAATCAGATGGAACTTACAAGGTATTTGTAGAAATAGAAAGAAACAAAGATGTAGGTTCACAAATTATGGAAATAGCTGACGGTGTAACAAAACTTGCTAACGTTGATAATCTTAGATTTAGATATTACAAAAACTTTAAAAGTAAAGCATTAAACACAGAAAATATTAATGAAGAATTACCATTAGATGGTGATTCATATGATATTAAAACAAAAGAATCTCATTTAGAAAATTACAAAAACTTTTTTACAAACAGTTATGCGGAAAGTATTAATTTAGTAGGTGATACACTAACTGTTAAAAATACCTATCAACAACCTGTTCACTTTGAAGTTATTGACTTTGGTAAGGGTATGGAAATAAAAGAAACAATCAACATGGATCACATGTCAGAAGTAATATGGCTTACAAAATATTTAGGTGATTACAACATTAACAAATATGGTAAGGATTTAGTTTTACAAAATGAAGGATATGTGTTAAAGCTAAGAAGGATTACTTAATGAATTATTGTTTGAACTGCGGTCATGAACAGCATGACGGGCCACTATGGAAAGAATTTCTTGATGGCGATAACCAACCAATAATGATTGAAGTGTGCAAACAGTATCGAGGTAAAGTTTGCCAAGAAGAGGAAACTGTAGATGGCTAAAGAACATTTTAAATTTGATTTCGAAGAATGGATGGCAAAAGAGCTTATCCATAGAGATGACTGGAAAGACTGGTACGAAGCAATGTGTGAGATATTGCCTTTGTGGTCAGTAGATACTGTAGAACGTGTAGCAGGATTTATTGCTCAGTGTGGACACGAGTCTGGCGGCTTTAGAGTGTTAAGTGAAAACTTAAACTATAGTGCCAAAGCATTAAACACTATATTTCCAAAATACTTTAGGAGAGCAGGAAGAGATGCGAACGATTATCATAGAAAGCCTGAAAAGATTGCAAACGTTATCTATGCTAATAGGATGGACAATGGCGATAGTGATTCAGGAGACGGTTGGCGTTTCAGAGGAGGTGGA